>JAAHTH010000978.1_pt1 | contig 26218 bp, 6 predicted proteins | sample 6116091 | NCBI WGS metagenome assembly JAAHTH01 (sample SAMN13939990, study PRJNA603662) | sponge metagenome | isolation source: marine sponge | host: Mycale hentscheli | place: New Zealand | collected 2006
AACATATAGCTAATCTTAAAGATCATTCAGAAGCAGAAAAAGTATTATGGATGCCTGAAATTCAAGAAAATAAAATATCGCAATATGGTGGTGAAAATGTAAGATATAAACTATCTTTAAAGAAGAAATTCATTCAGCAATTTATTGCACTCCACGACGAAATAATACCGTGGAACAAAATTAGATACATCTTTTAAAAACAAACTATGGCAGAAGACAGAAACGTACCCGACACAAACATTGATTTAGTAATAAAAGGAGAACATCATGCTCGTAATTTTGCATTAGAAGAATTAGTTAATAGAAAAAGTAAAGAAGGTCTTAAAGATGTAGAAGCAGAAATAGTTCGTTTAAAAGCTGATCTAAATATAAAAGATAACAGAACTAATGAAGATTATTTAAAAATTGTAGAAGAAATACGCGCATTGCGAGTACTACAAAATGGATTAAAATATAGAAATTCTTTATAAAGGAAATTTACAAGAATCTACTTGACATAGATGAAAGTCGCCTTTACGTTTGTATTCTATAGTTAAGATACGACCTCCTGTTGGCTTAACGGGTGCGCCACGTTCTACGTGCCACCCTTTACTGCCTGATCCATACTCTTCTTTGTATGTTCCTGTAATCATCATGTGAAGTTGCTTTTGTACATGTCTATACGTACTACCTCCTTGTGTGCAAACATCTCTAACATCATTTCTAGCAGCGTTTTCATGTATATGACCCATAGTAAATACATCAAAATCTTCATACATTTCTAAAGCTCTAGTCAAGTTAAGTGCTCCTTTAGTTACTACACCACCTCCACCAGAACCGTGAAAGTATTTTATTTTAATAGACCTTGTACAGTCTCTTGAATTCTTTTTAGCTCTTACTATTTGATTTACTACAAACCAACCACCGTAGCCTCCTACCATTACATTACTATGGTTTTTAAGATTAAGAAGCTTTACAAATCTAGCTAATATATCAGTTTCTTGAAACTTAATAATAGCAGTTTCATGGTTTCCGTAGCCTATAACTGTAAGTAAATGAGCATATGGAGTAAACCACTCTACTGCTGTTTCTACGATGCTGTCTAGATATTTAGAATTATTATGCTCTGGTCTTATATCAGATTTATTTTTTCTATTATCACCACGGCCTTGCATAAGGCAAAACATATCTCCGTTTATATGAATAGGAATAGATTCTTTTACACAGTAGTCTAAATCTTTTTTTAATAGTTTCCAATCACATTTGGGATTATCCCAATGGATATCTGAAAACATTGCAATGCGTGCTTTATTACCCCCTAATTTTAATTCGTGGATATTACTAGCATGTTCTATAAGTTTCATAAATTTTAATTAAAACTGTTTTCTTTATTTCTTTCTTCGGAGAGAGCGTCTACAGCATCGTTATAATTTTTTCTAGATACTTCATTATCTTCTGTTATATCTACATTATTTATAAAGAAGTTATAAAAATATTTTCCTAAATCAAATTTTTCATCGTCTTCATTATAAAGTATACCTGATCCTCTGATTTGTTTCATAGCATCTAGCTTTTCTTTAGGATATTGTAATTCATATATATTTCTTGAACCAAAAGGAGCTAATTTAATTAATAATCTTGTTCTTTTAGTTTTACCTTCGTACATTCCTTTTTCGTAAGGATCATTATTAAATATTGATTCGTATACACTTAATATTTCTTTAGTTACTCGTACTCCTACTACAGGTTCTTTTAACATATTTTGAAGTTCTCCAATATTTGCAACAACTCCTGTTTCTAATGCCCACCTAGTACCTACTAATGCTATAAAATTTAACGTTTCATTATCTTCATCATCATCTGCTGCTTTTAATAACATACTTGAAAGTAAACCAGCAACTACCATGTAAGCAAAATCCATAAGAGTTCTTGCTACACCTCTTCTTTTAGCAGGGCTTAGTTTATCCCAAGCTTCAAAAGCTCCCATAAGATTTCCTTTCTTAAATATCTCAGCTCCTATATCTGCTAAATAACCATTTTTCCCAAACGTAGCTATATAATCTCCTATTTCTTCTTCTTCTGTTAAAAAGTTAACTGCTGATCCTCCTTTATACCCTTTAAATTTTTTATCAACTAAATTAAAAAAGAATCCTCTGTGCATAGTAAGAAATCCTCCATAAGCAGTTCTAGATAAAGATCCTTTATCTGTTTCACTCATAGTACCATCTAGAAGAGTAGTCATATATTCAACTTTACCTCTAACACTATTAAGTAAATCTTCAGTTACGTATTTTTTAAACTCATCTTTAATTATTAATTGCCCATCTTCTTGAGTATAGGCTTCATATAAACTTTTTGATTTTAAATCTTTCCATTCTTCAGTTACTTCTTTTTGAAGAGCTTTGTCTTTTCTTCTTGATTCTCCATAAGGAACTCCTTTTTCTGCAGCTTTAGCTCGATAAAATTGTTCTCTAGTTAAAAATCCTCCTTTGTATAATCTATAATTATCATAAATAGATAATGTACTATTTCCTTTAAGATGATAATCTCCCATAGCATATCCTGCATACATAGGATTATTATTTACTAAGCTTCTTGTAAGGGGATTTCTTCCTGATTCACCTATTGTTTTTTCTAACTGTACTACTTGATTATCTTGTAAAAGTAAATGAACTTTATTAGTTTGTTTTAATCTACCTGTTTGTGATAATATTTGAGGTAAATTTTTAGCCATTTCTGCTCTTGCCCATATAGCAGATTCATTAGTAGTATACGTTCCTAATTGTTCTGTAATAAACTTATCTCCTGTAGCTGTTACATATCCTGTTAATATTGTAGGAAGGTTAAAAGCTAAGTTATTATTACGTATATAAGTTTGAAACTGTTTAGCAAGTTTAGTTATAGAAACAGTTTTACCAGTTAAATCAACTTTTCCTCCTGTTATAAATTTCATACCTCTAGTAAGATAACTATCTTTTGTTAGAGTTTTTTTAGTTATGTCTTCTTTTATTTCTTGGCCGTAAACATAATGTTCTAGTAAATTTTTAATTGTAGCATAATCTGTAGACTGGGTTCCTGCTATAGGACCTTGTCTTTTACTTTTAATATATTTTCTATCTCCTACTGCTCTTTGTAAATTTTGTATTTCAGGAGCAACTTTATTCATGTTTCTAAAATTCTCAGCCATTTCTGAAAACATAACTATTGATTTACCTACATCAAAAGATAATTTATCTGCAGGTAAAGGTCTAGTAAAATGTATAGGAACTACTTGAGAATTAAAAGCATCTAATTGTCCAAACTCAGTATCGTCTGCGTCTACAAATAAAGCCTCATCTCCCATATTTTTTATTTTAGTTAAAAAACTAGTATTATCTCCTTCTTGGGCATAAAATTTATCTAAAGTACTTTTTAAGATAGCAGGTAACATATATACTACTTTATCAGTTCTATATTTTAAAGGCAATTTAGCAACAGCTTCTCTCTTTTTTTCTATTACATTATTATAATGAGCTGCAAAAATAGGATCCTTCATTTTTGTAACAAAATCAGAATTGCGATATCTATTACTAGGAACTGTTTTTTGAGCTTTAAAAACATTCCAGCCTAATTTTTTCTCTGATTCTATAGCTGATTCTTTTATAAATTTAGTAGTAGATCCTTTTTTAACTTTATAAAAAGTTTCTAATTTACCAGTTTCTTTATTTAGTTTTTGCTGAGTTACAGGTTGTTTTTCTTTAACAGTATTATTTTTAAAAAACTCTTTCCACGCTTCATTATAAATTTCTAATTGATTATCTGACAATAAATTTTTGTCTAATAAATTTACATCAATATCTCCATTTTCATTTCTAATATCTAAAGTTTCAGCAATTTTTTGTCGAGTTTTTCCCATTTCTTTATAATAGTCACTGTATTTATATTCTCGAATAAAATAACTAGTAGGATTCCCTTTCTCATCTTTTTCTACTAAATCAGTTTGTTTGTATTTAGTAAGAAATATTTCTTGAGTTTGAAATAAAGATCTTGCTGTTTGTGCAGCAAATCTTTTAGTAGAAGATACTCCTTCAAAAATAAGTTTATGAGCTAATCTTATTATAGAACTAGCAGCATTTTTAAAATTACCTACAGCTAATCTATATTTATGTGTATCTGTATGTGATGTTTCAGTAATTTCTTCTGGATTAAAATTAGGATCTATAATTTCTCCATTAGGACCAGTGTTAGCTCTTTCTAAATTTACTTTACTAGCTAGTACTGATAAAGCAGTTCCTTTTGTTTTTCCTGCACCAATTAAATCTAATGCATTAGCAATTAAATCTTTAACTTCAGCTTTGTCTTTTTCTGAAAAACTAGAATCATTGGTAGTAATATTTTGTATGTTTTTAAATAAATCTTCATACATTTCAACATAGTCATTTGCTTTAGCAATTCCTTCATTAGTAAATTCAAAATCAGAATTTGGATCAAGTGCTTCATCTAACCTATTAGTAACTATAGTTAATTCTTTTACTGCGTCTTGTACAAAAGTTGCTACTCCTAAATTAAATTCTTCTTTTTCTATTTTATTAGCTAATTCTCTAATTTGTTTTTCTAAAGGTTCTATATTCCTACCCGACTGTTCAAATTCTTTTAATCTTCTTGTAAGCTGTAATTTAGCTTTTTCTAAAAATTCTTTTTTTGTTTTTATAGCAGCTTCAGGAGTAGTGTTTATTTTCTTTTTATATTTTAAAGGTCTTTTATTTATCTGATACATAACATCAGTTTCTGTCCAACCTTTTTCACCAAGACCTGCTTCAATTGCATCTAAGCCATAACTCTTTAAATCTTTAGTTAAAAAGTTTCCATCTAAGATTTTTTTAGCTAAAGGAATAACAGACATTTCTATATCATTTCTACCAAAAGTATCTAATCCTAACACTCCGTCTAACCAAGTAAAAAAATCATTTATTGATGCTAAGAATTTTTGCCAAAAAGTTTTTGCTTCATTATTTATTTTAGCTAATTCTTCAGTAGTTTGAAATTCAGTAACTATTTCTGCTGCTAATATTTTAGCAAGAGCTTCTTTTCTAAAATCTATTTCTTTATCATAAACATTTTTATAGTCTTCTTTTACTTCTAAATATGTTTGAGTATGATGCACATTAGCTACAGCTTCTCTTATATTCATAGGAGCTCCTAATGGCATAAAATTAAAAGTCTGTGTAGCATTAGTAGTATTATACAATAGTTCAATAGCAAAATGAGCAATTTCTTCAGCCATAGTGTCTAGCCTTCTATTATCTGCTAAACCTATTAAGCCGTTCATAAAATCAGAAACTCCTAGAGCTTCGTTTTCAAATCTATTTGGAAACTTTTTTCTAAGATCTGTTAAAGTTTCTACAGAAATACCATGTTTTTTTGCCCAGTTAGTTAGAAGCTGATCTAATTTTCTGTTTGCTTTGTCTTCTAGTTTAGAATTTATTTGTCTAAATATACCATTAGCATATGGAGAATAGTAATTATCCATAGTAACAGCTCCATTTTTGTAGCCTGCTATATAATAATTACCGTTTTGGCTTAAACGTAATCTGTAATCTTCGTCTCCTACTCTCCTAGATATTTCTAAAAGTCTTGAATTTATATTTTGTATTTCTGATTCAGATAAATCTTTACCTCTAACCTCATCAAAAAATATTTTTTTAAGATCTGTCTTAACACTTTTAGCCTGGGAAGTTTGGTAAAAAATTTCTCGATTTTTAATACCAAGATCTTTTAATGTAGGAAAAATTCCAGTATTATTTTCCTCCATCCATACTCCTGCTTTAGCCGCAAGAACTCCTTCTGATAAACCTGATTCTTCTAACAAGTTTATAAATTCTGGATGTTTTATATTTACACAAGTTGCCATATTATAATCCTTTACAATCTAAAAAGTTTTGTTTTTCTTTTTTACTTAAAGTATTCCAATCTTTTTCTGTCATACCATTTTCTTCTACCTCTTCTCTATAAGAATAGTTATAAGGATCTACTGGGCCTTCTTCAAATAAACCACTATCATCTTTTTTAGTCTCTTTTTTAGGACCTTCTTCTTTAGTACTAACAGGCGGTACTGTAGTTGATTCAGGTTCAGTTTTTGTTTCTTTAACATCTTTTTGAGATCTAGTATCAGTAGAATTATTATCTAAAGTTGTTTCTAAAGAGCTTTTAGATTCGCTTTTGTCTAACCAAGATTTAGTTATGTCATTATTCATATCTAAATTAAGAACAACATTAGATATAGAAGTCATAGGAATTGGACTATAAGTTAGAATCGAAGTTTTTGGATTTACATATTCTGTAGCAGTTAACTCATATAATTGGTAAGCTCCTCTTTTTTGAGTTATAGGATCTACTAACGGTTTTATGTATCTTCTTACATATTTTAAAGGCTTTTTAGTGTCTTCATTTAAAAAGTCTTTATTTTTTGCAGTATTAATAAGAATATTTCCAGACATGTCTTCTACTCTTCCTGAATCTGCTAATCTTACAAATTCTCTTACATCACTGTCTTTACTTAATTTATTTTTAGCTTTTTGAGCAGCACTTAAAAGTTTTACTTGAGTTGTTTTTACTAGTCCAGGAGATCTACCAAATGCTTGAACAAGCTGTTTTTTAAATCTTTCTGAATTAACAGAAGTTTTAGATTCATCTAAATTATTATCTTTTAAATCTCTAAATATAGTCTCCATATATTCATTAAAAGTAGACCCATCAGCATTTAATTTTGCTTGATACTCATCTCCCCAAAAAGAAGGAGGAATTAAATCAGCTATACTGTAAGGACCGTAACCATAACCATTACTAAAGAAACTATATTTAACTAGGTCTAAAGCAAAGTCTTTGATTACAGGATTAGAAGAATGTAACATTTGTTCCCAAATTACTTCATGGGTTTGAAAATCTTCTTTTCCTTTTCCACTGTTGTAATATACGATTCTTTTTTCTAATGGTATTCCTTTTTCTTTATCTTTTACTTCTAATTCATTTAAAAATCTTAAAAAAGCTTTTCTATTATCAACACCTTCTAGATTATCATTTACTGCTTTACTTAGTTGAGAATTAGGATTTTGAAGTGCTTGTCTTATTTTTCTTAGCTTGTCTGGAGTTTTTGTTAATATATCTTTACTTTGAGAAGCATCAAAGAAAGGATAGCCTGTAGCAATGTAATTAATAAATTGAGTATCTACTAGTCTAGCTTGTTTTTCGTTAATAAGACCGCTGCTTTTTAACTCATCAGCTAACTCTTGTTTCATAGTACCTAAGAAAGAATAATCGAATCTTGCATTATTTGCATCGTATGTTCCTACACTGGGATATATCTTTTCTGTAATATCTGAAGTAGGTAGTAGTATTCCAAACTCATTAAAACTTGGAATCATTATTTGTGTACTAGATCTTCCTGGAACAAATATTTCTGAAAGTCCTTCTATATAGTTACTTTTTTCAGGATTTCTTTCTTTTTCAACAGTCTTCTTTTGCTTTTGAATAACAGTAAAGTTTTCTGCGTTAGTTGGGTTTAAGGCTTGCGTGTCTACTCTTGCTGCTTGTACTCCTGTTCCTAATTCTGATCCAATATTATATAAATTTTCAAATAGCGTTAAAGCAACTAATTGGTTCATTAAATAGTCAGTGTTTTGTACATTAGGAGCTTTTAGAGTTGCTTCTAATTGTTTAGTATCTAAAGTATTTAATCTCTTTTTTACAGCATCATATATTTCTTCAAATTTTCTTCCCGAAGCTTTTTGAATTTTTTCTACTAAACCTGCTTTTAAATCAAAAATCATTCCTCCAGGATTAAAAGTTCCTGGGTCATTAAAGAATTCTCTAGTTAATCTTAATATAATAGGTTGATTAATTAAAGCATAAGTAAAACCTTCAGGTACTCCTAGTCTATCAGAAAGAGCCACAGTATCTGCAGTAAAATAGTTAATATTTAAAAATCCTGCTAAAGGTTCTTTTGCATTATCAACAACAGCTGCATCTTTTACTGCCAAAGTTCTTGATACTCTAGTTCCGTTTACAATAGATTGATTTAAATTAATGTATTTCTTTTTATTTATAGTTATAGCTTCTTTTAACTTTAAATTAGTATGTTGTGCTTTTGCATGGTGACTTGTGTGGTTAGCAAATATACCTGTAAGATCTCTACCATCCATATTACGTCTAAACAATTCTAACTGAGTAGATGGGTAATTAATGTTAAAGTCATTGTCTTCATCTAATTTATCAGCTGCTTCTATCAAAGCTCTTCCTTTAAGTTTAGCTTCTTCTATTTTTCCTGCTCGCAGTAATCTTATTCTAGAAGCATATGCATGCAACGTTTCAAAGTTACCAGTTTGAAGAATCATAGGAGTAGTATACTTGTTTTTAAGTATACCTTTTATAATATCTATTTTTTTGTTATCACTAGCTTTTTTACTGTTTAGTCTTATAATATTTTGACTAGGCTGTGTTGCTAAAAAAGATTTAATATTATTTAATTCTTTAATTTGTTCTTCAGAATAAAATTGCTCGTCTACAGTAAATTCAAAATCTTCTTCTTGTTCAGTTAAAGCTTTTAAAAAATTATCAACAGCTTCAATTTGTTGAGAAAAATTTTCTGAATCTTTTTGTCTTTGTGCAGATTCCTTAGATTCTTTTTTATACTTTTTTATTCTAAGTTCTTTTTGACTGCCTCTTATTCCTATAGTATCTAAATATCTTGTATAAGAAGCTAAACTGCTATATATATTACGAGCTAAATTTTCTTGTTCTTCTTCAGTTTCTACTTTATCTACAAATCTATCTATTTTAATTTCTCCATTTTTATAATAAAAATTCTTCATCATAAAGAATAATTTATCAATATCGAAGTCAAGCCCAGCAATAGTAGTAATCTCTCTTGGAAGTATAATTTGACCACCCATAGATTCAGGACTAAAGCCTACAATCTTAATATTAAATATTGAATACTTATCTTCCGTCGGAATTCTGTTAGCAACAATTTCTAGAAGCTCTCGACCTTCTTTAGTTTCTTGTAGCTTTTTTATATCTACATTTCCATTTTTATCAGTAGGAAAATACTTAGCAGATGTCCACGGCATAATTGCTTCCAAAGTAATTCCTCCGTTTTCTATAGTCATGTTTAATTTATCAGAAACACCATAACTAGTAAAGTTGGCTACTTGTCCACCATTAATTTTTTGCTTAGTAACTCTATTTCTAATTATAGAATTTACTAATGCTTGAGTTTGATAATTTATTTTAGGATGGTACAGTGGCAAAAAAGATCTTATCTCTCCTTTAGAATTTTTTACAGGTTTTATAGCTTCTAAATAAGAAGGACCGTAGCCTCTATCTTTCGCAGCAGTAGCTAAAATAGGAAGCAACGTTTCATAATTTAAATCTCCATTAGCTAACAAAAACTCGTCTCTTATTTTATTATAATCTCTTTCTAAATCATTAGAAACTATTTCTTGAAACAACATTGCAGTTTCTTCTCCAGATCTTAAATCTCCGTTACCTAAATCATATTTATTATCTGTATTAGAATCTAAATCTTGAATTATAATATTTCTTGTTTGTGTACTAAAGTTAGATCTATCGTCTATAAAGTGAGGCGGAGTTTCTTGCTGTAATCTATAATCTGCTTTATCTATTTGTATAACATTAAATCCTTCGTTTATTTTAAATTCACCATCTACTTCTTGATAAGAATTAAAAGTATATTTATAATCTCCTTTATTATCAACTGTAACATTGTTGGCTACTGCGCCTACCTTAACAGCTGTTGCAAACATAGCTACATCAAACTTAGGCTGTACCTCTTGTCCTTTTAAATTTTTACCTCCATTAAGATCTAGATATAAAGCTGCTAGTTTTGGATACTTGTAAGCATCTCCTTCTTTTTGTAAAGCAAATGCGGGAGTAGGAACAAACTCTGCATTTTTAATTTGTAAAGGAACTCTTGTTCCATTAATATTTCTTACAGTATAAAAGAATGGTTTTGCTGGAGATGCAAAAGGATTGCTATTTACAGTATGAAAATCTTCTAATGTATCTTCTCCTCTTTCAATTCTTTTATATGACTCTTCCATTTCTGGGGTCCATCTATCTAAGTCTTCTAAAATTTCTTTACGTCTTCTAAGACTTAATATTGTAGCAGCATCAGTAATATTATGTTTTTGTTTCCAAACTTCTTTAGTCAGTCTTTTTTCTCCATCAGTTAAATTAGAATCTTCTATTATAGAATCAATAACTTCTAAAGTTTTTCCTTCTGTCAATTCTTCTATATCATCTAAAATAACTGCATCCATATTACCTTCACCTAGAGTATATGTACCAGGACTAAATAATTGTTTAAAACGTTTTTGTGCGTCTACAGTTCCTTTATAAAAAGAAATGTCTCCTCCAAATAAAGTATTTAATTGAGTGTTATAATAAAATTGATTTAGCAAATATCCTTTTAGAAATTCTGTATTGTTTATTTTACTAGAGCTAGTAATTCGAGTATCTATAACTCCTGAATTAAATAATACATCACCGTTATCTGCAATGCTTTTAATAATACCTTTTTCTTTTAGCTCTGTAAATTGTTTATTAAAAAATCCTCCTTCTTTTGTTACGTCTTCTGTAAGAAATTCTTCTATAGCTTCTCTTATACCCGCCTCATTAAAACCGTTTTTCATAGTAGCAATACCTACTTCACTGTTGTTTAAGAAGCTAAGAGTTTGCCATTTTTTACCGTTTTTAATGTAATTAGGAATTTTTAACAATTCACTTTGTACAGCGTCTTCTTTACTTTCTGCAAAGTTTTTTTCTAGATTTTGAACTTTTAAAATTCTTGAATGTTCAGCTCTAGCGGTTTGAACTAATTTATCTATAATAGCTTTTTTCTCTAATGAAGGAGCGTTAATAAAATGTATATTAGGAGAATCAGAAGCAATTCCTAATTTAAAATAAGAAGGCCTCCCTAATTTAAAACCTTCAGATTTAATTTTACTTTGGTTATTTATATACATACCTATCTGAGTACCAAATAATTCTTGATCACTCATTCTGCTGTATACAACTCCTTGAGATTTTCTTTCTTCTCGCATTCCGTCGAGAATACTTAATCTCATATAATTACGACCTGCTTCATTCATTTCTGAATCAGGATCTAATAACTCTTGAACAAGAGGTAATTGCTTTACAAAATTATCTAATGTACCTGTTTTATCTAAAACTTTTTGAAACTCTTCAGGATCTTTTATTTGTTCTAGCATTTTGTTTATTTGGCCAGAATAAATTAAAGCATAAATAGTTTTGCCATCCATGTTTCTAAAAGCAAATAATCCTTCACTAGCTAAACCAGGTTCCATAGCTTTAGCTAAATCTGTTAAAAGATCGTTATCTGCTTTATTACTTACTTCTTCAACTTCTTTTTCTGTTAACTCTTCTGTTTCTTTACTTAAAAATGGATTTCTAGGAATTCTATCAAAAACTTCATTATATTCAAAAGCTCTAGTTACATTACTTCTTGTTCTTTTATATCTTCCTCCAGATAATTCTGCAGAAAGTTTTACTAAAACAGTAATTAATTTTTGTAAATTTTCTACACTATTTTCAGGATTTTTTAAATTAGGATTATAAATATTTTCAAGTTGAGTAGGGCTTAATTCTATATTATATTTACTAAGACTTTTTGATAAATTTTTAAAATTTAATAAGTTATAATCTACAGCACGTTGTAATTGATGTTCATTTCCTTTTAGTTTATATTTTTCTAATAAAAGACTTTCTGGATTTTTTTGTATAGCTTCAAGTATTAATGGTACTTGTTTTACTACTGCAGGATCAGTACTTTTAAATTGACTACGTAGTTCTTTTAATGATTCATTAATTCTGATCATATCTTTAAAAAAATCTTGAGCAGATTCTTCCACAATATTTTCTTTCCAATTTTTACCCTTTTCTGTTTTAAATAAAATATTATCTGTGTTTAAAAACTCTGCAAGAATTTTATCTTTTATAATATTATCTAAAGTATTTCTGTTAGTACCCATTCTTTTGAATACTCCATTTTCTTTTATAATAGTAGAGTAGTATAAGAAATTTTTATTTCCTATAGAGAGCCATAAGCTACGGCCAATATTTCTAGTATCACTTTTATCATATTTACTTATCTCTTCTAAAATATCTTTTGCCCAAGATCTATTAACTTTTTCTAGCTTTGCTATCATATCTTCGTAGCTATAACTATTAGAAATTTGACCAATTAAATGTCCAAAAATTTTATTACCGTCTTCTGGAATAAGTTGATTATGCATGTTATAAACTCGACCACCTTTTTCATTTCTTTTTGGAATTCTATTTAAGAATCTTTTTAAAATCTGACTTACATTTTCTTTAGGATTTACTTCTATAGAATTAGTCATTGCTACTGCATCGCCAGTAGTTTCTTCTTTTAAGAAAGCATCTAATTCATTTTCTGAATTAACTGCAGGATCTTCATTTAAATCAATTTTATCATTAATAGAACTTTTTCCATTAAAAGTTATATTAAGATTATACCTAGCTTTTAGATCTGCTAAAAAAGATTCTAGTAAAGGAGTAGATTCTTTAAATTGTAATTTATTATTTACTACTAAAGGCTTACCTTCTGGTGTTGTAGCTAATGCTTCATTATTATTAGTTAAAACACTTAATAAACTAGAATAAGCTTCAGTTAATTCTTTATTATTAATACTCTTAGCCCCTTTACGTAAAGACACAACACGAGTTAATATAGAAGCCATTAGATTAGATACTCCTATTTTATTTATAATTTGCGCATCAGAAATACTAGTATCTTCTAATCCATTTTCTTTTCTATAAACTTCTAAATTTTGAAACATTAAGCTAGTTAAAGTTTGCAAAGAAGCTTCTAATTCTAGTGCACTATTAAATTTTCTTTGAGGACTTGTAACTCTTTCAGATACTCTACTCATTTGTCTTACAGAAGTATCTAATGCGGTATTTTTAAATTCTATTTTATCTGCATAGTAACCAGTATTAATGTCTTCAAATAAATTATCAATATCTATAGCGCTGTTTTGTTTGTAGAATACATTAAGCATTCTGTTTAATCCTTTAAAAAATTTAGGAATTTCTTTTAAATTAGCAGAAGCAGCGCTAAAAGCATCATATGTAGGTATCCCTGTTAATGAAGATTTTTTATCGGTTTTTAATTGCGAACCAGTAAATTTTTCATTGTTATTAGCATAGTCCATAAACTCATCTGCTAAAAATTCTTCTAGCTCTAACCATGTCAATTCTTTTCCTGACTCTAAAACTTTAGTTTTTAATTGAGGATATTTTAAATAAGCTTCATTAAGTATTTTAATCCGATCTTGTATAGGTAACGCTAAATTAAACACAACATGAAATGCTTCGTGAAAAGCTACTCCTGCAGGAGCATTGTGTTTAATTAAAATAGCCGCAGTGCTAAACAAACCAAAAAGCTCACTACCATTTTTATTTGCTTCTAAAAGCATTTGGTAAGTTTTAGCAGGTAAATATTCTTTAAGAGTTTCAAAGTTTTTAAAAACTCTTACAGTACCGTCTTTGCCGCTTTTTCTTACAAAAGCTTTACCTAATATTTTTTTAAGATGTTCTAGTTCTTTTTTCTTGTCCCAAGTTTTTTGTTCTTCTAATTCTTCTTTTACTACTCTTTTTTCTCTAACATCGTTTTCTCCTATTTCATTAGTATTTTCAGGAGCAATGTCATCCATATCATCAAAAAGGTCACTAGATTCATTAGGCGACTCTACTTTTTGTTTACTATCAACTAATTCATCTAAATTAGTAACGCTGCCAGGATCTATACCCATAGGATCTAATTCTGTTTCTTTAGCTAATTTAGAAATTGCAGCATTTTTTTGTTTAACTAATTTGTCTTTAAAAAATAGCTCATCTACTACTTTTGTTTGGCCTTCTGTTAAATCGTACTTACCAATAATTTGATAAGTACCATTAGGATTTATTTTAACTAATTCTCTATTTGTAATTTTTAATTTTGTATCAGGTCCTATTTTTCCCCAAATTTCCGCATAAACTCTATAAGTTTTCTTTTTACGAACTACATTTCCTTCTTTATCTCTTTGTTCTTTTAATGTAATATATCTAACAACATTAGTTGGGTCAGCATTAATAGCTTTATCTGCAGACATATCAAATATTCCTTTAGCTTCATCAGGTTTATTATTAGAATTTGCTTTAGGATTTGGAGTATCATTTTTAGATGAATTCTCAGTGCTATTAGCATTAGCAGGTCCAGAAGATCCTAATGAGCTTGAAACTTGCTTTAAAATTTTTGAATCTGTTATAGGACTTACTACACTATAAGAAAGAATTAAGTTAGACGAATGAAAGAAGTTACCGTCTTCTTGATATAAATCTGTTTTAATTGCATTTTTATCTGCAATGTTTTTGTTGTAGTCTCCTCTATTAATACGAGTATAGTCTACTCTATAGATGCTATTTCCAACATACTCTTCAATAGTTTTTATAGTAGTTTCTCCTGTAGCATCTGTTATTTGTGCTACATATTTACCTTCGCTATTTTTTTCAAAAGGAATAGAAACTTTTTTAGTAGTATTATCTGTTTTATTTTTAACAATTCTTTCTACAATATATTTACCATCTTCAAATTTAACATCATACATGTAAGTAATTCTGTTAATAGCTTTTTCAAAATCTTGTTTTTCTTTTAAATCTGCTTTTGGGTCACTTAAAAGTTTAAGGCCTTTTTGTACATCTTCCCAATCTTTAGTGTCTTGTATTTTATTAGTAAATAACTTGACAGGAAAAGCTCCACTAGTAGAATCTACTATCATAAAAACAGATCCCACTACTTCAGGATCTAAATTATATAGAGCAGAAAATTGGTCAGCAGACATACTATTTTTTAAGTCTTCTAGAATGTTACCTGAAACACTTCCTTTAGTAGGCTCTTGCTCTAATAAATTACCGTTTACCCATAATCCTTCATTAGTAGCTACTAACAAAGTAAGTTTTTTATTATACTTCCCAGGTTTCTTTTTTCTAGATTCTTCTAAAACTGTAAGAGGATTTCTTTTAACAGGTATTGAATTATAAACAGTTTCCCCGTTTTCATTCATACTCGCTTCTTCTTTTGTTTGAGTATTTAGATTTTTACCTCTTTGAACTTTTCTAAGTATGCTTAGTTCTAAAGGATTTCTAGTTTCAACAGTAGAATTTTTAATCAAAGACTCGTCTAAAGGAAAGTCTTGTTTAAACTCAACTACTCCATCACGTATTAATTGATCTATTAATCCATTTTCTAAAATAGATTTAAATTCTTCTTCTGATCTGAAATTTCCGTCATACCAATATCTACAAGCCATTATTTAGATTTTATCAAATTTACGGATTTTTAATTACATTTCTTTTCGCCAATAGTTCTTTCTGTTTCCCCGTCCATTTCTTTTAAACTTGGTTCTAATGCAGTTATTTCTATTTGGCCTAAAATATTTTCAAAATAATTATCAATAGCTTTTCTTCTAGCACTTTGCTCTACTTCTGTTTCAGGACTAGTAGTTTGTTTTCTATTTTTATTTAGTTCTTCAACTTGTTTAGTAGCTTCTTCTTTTGTCATAAGATTATATGACTCGCCTTCACCTAAAGGATTCATAGGATCTACGACAGCAAAACCAAGAAATGCATCATTGTCGATTTCTTCTACTGTAGCAAGTTGTACTTCTGGTGTAGTAGTTTCTTTGGCTTCTGTTTTAGGAGTAACAGTAGCTTTGTATCCTTTAAAATCTGTTTCAGCAGTAGTTATTTCTAAAAAGCCTGTATCAGGATTTATTTCAGCCTTTGCTATTGCTTCTCTAAGATTAATTAATTTTTGAGACATTCCTTTTTTAAAAGCAAAAGATTGTTCTCCTGTTTTAGGATCTGTTATTATTTCTTGATAAGCAGGAATTCTTCCATAAAAAGTTTCAGCGCCTGTTTTAGAATCAACATATACAATATCAATACTTCTATAACCTGAAGGATACTCAGCAGTTCCAAATTCATTTTGAGAATATCTTAACTTTACTTTAGGTTTTTGTTCTCTTATTTGTTCTAATGTTAAAGTATTTGGATCATTAACTGCAGACTTATCTAAAGGCTGGTCAGTTTTCATATCTTTAAACTTACCAGTTTTACTATCTCTATTAGCTTTTCCTTTACCTGAAAACTCTTTATCATTAGTGATAGATATTATAAAACTATCTGTAGCTACTCCATTTGTTTCTACATCGTCAAATATATTTAAGAGATCTGTTTGATTTACTTCGCTTGCTTGATTAGGAGCAAAAGCATTATTTATATTAATTTGTTCTGGAGCTGCGTTATTAAGATTTGGATCAGGTCCAGGAGTTTTACCTTGGTAGTCTGCAATAATATCAAACAAAGTTTCTGATACTATTTGTTCTATACTAGCACCATCAAAGAAAGTATCTGTTTCTAGATGTTTTAAACTTGGTATACTGTCTATATCTTGTAAACCAGGTATTGCTCCATTTAAACGATCCTTAATTAATTGAAAAGCATTTGGAAATTTTTCTAAAAGTTTGACTACTACATCACTGTCTAAATCACTGTAAGCTATAGTACCTTCTGCAGATGTAGTTAATTCATCTAAAGCTTTTATTACACTTTCTAATTCTTTAGTCTGCTTATCACTAATTTTTTGTCTTAATTCTTCACTAGCTACTGACCTTTTTTGATTATTAAGATCGTTAGCTGTATTACTTACATTACTACTAGTTGTAGAGCTTTTTGCTTTATTGATTTGCTCTTCTCTTAAAGCTATAGCAGCCTCTATAGCTTCTTCTGCCATAAGTTCTTTTTCACTTTCTAAGTAAGCAGTAAATTCTTGTGCTCCCTCTTTAGTCATAAGCATATTATAAAAAGCAGCTGCTTTAGCTTTTTTGTCTTTTAACTTAAAAAGATCAGTAACAATATCTTTAATTTGTGTTCTAGCAAAATTATATTGATCAGGATTTTTTGCTTTAATATCTGCAAGTATTTGAGATACTGCAAATTGAACTTTGTCTTTTGTATTTGCAAATTTAGGATCAGTAGATTTGACTTCAGTACCGTCTTCTAAAGTTATAGTAGTAGTCTCTTGGCCTATAACAAATCTTACAAAATTCTTATCATTTAAAAAAGCAGACAACCCGCTTTCTCCTACTAAGCCTCTTAACTGTTCTGTTAATTCTTTTTCTCTTTTTTCTATATTTTCTGCAGAAGATGTTAAAAATGTTAATTGATTTCTCAATTGCATTTTTAATCTTTCTTTTAAAATATATTGTTCTTGCTCAGAAGCATCTTCAAATTCTTTTTGTACAAAAGCTTCTAACTTACTATCAACGTTTCCTTTTCCGCTTAATAAACCTTTATCTGCATTTATAGCACTTCTAACAGGAGTACCATAAGAAACTGATCCTAAAAACTTTTTATTAAATACTTTGTCTACAAAACGTCTTTCATAATTTAATAAGTCTTCAGTTTTTTCTGTAGCTTTAATTATGCTTTCAGTATTGTTTCTAGCAGTTTCAATTATTTTCTTTTTTTGTTCTCCTGTATATTGAAACTCTTGATCTTTATGTGCATAAGTTTTGTTAAATTCTTCTAGACTCATTTCGTCTAATGCGTCTAAATCTTGAAAAATAGTATCGGCAATTCCTGTTTCTATTCTAGTAGCAACAAAATTATAAAAAGCTTCATGCTCTTTATTTTTATAATTAAAAATATCTCCTTTTTCTAGAGCTTTGTCCATCTCTGCTTGTATGCCTACTCCTTTAAGCATATTTTCAAGACTCTTTTGCAAAGCTACATTAGTGCTTACAGCATTATAAATGTCAGCTTGGTTTTGTGCTTTTTCCATCTTAGCACCAGTATCTTGCCATCCTTCATAAAAACCACCGTACCATGTCCAACCCATTCTCCGCTTTCCTGCAGCTCTTTCTTGAGCACTACGTACTCTAACACCAGGTATACCTAACATACCCATAAGTCCTCCTATAGCAATACTATCTTGTCCCTCTACAGATTTAAAATATTCTTTTGCAGAATGAGCCATAGTAGGCAAAAACTCATTTAACGTTTCTCTTGAAGGATCTGTAAATTGAGAAGAATAATAATTAGAATATCCTTCTTCAAAAACTCCTTGACTAAATTCTTCAAAACTTTCTCCCAATCCTCTAGCAACAGTAGGTAATATTACTCTACCATAGGCTTTAGCAGCAAAACCTCTTTCCGCTCCTCTTGCTACCATTTTGCCTGCAACCATTTTAGTTCCTGTTAAAGGATTTATTTTTTGACCAGCTTTCTTTAACAATCCTTGGCCTAATCTATAACTAGAATTAAATATTCTAGGAAACTGTAACATGTTAGAAAATCCTACTAAAGGAACGTTAGAAAACCAAGCTAACTCCCCAGCATTTTCAGCATTGTTTTGTATCTTAATTCTGTCTTTTTTTGGAATATCTTTTTCTAATTCGGCAAGTATTTGAGTTTCAGTAATACTTAAATTACCGAACTCATCCATATTATCTCGAATAATATTTTCATACTTCTGTTTTAATCCTCTTTTAACTCCTACATCTGAATTAATATAATTACGGATTGATTTGTCTTTAGTACTTTGATAAGTATCTCTAGCTATTAAACTAGACTCATATCCTGCAGTACGTACCATAGTAGTTGCTGTGCCTATTCCTTTTTGAAACTTAGCAGTTAAAGGTATAATTTTTGACATGTTATACATATCAGCAACTGTATCTAATCCTCTTGCTACTCTAAGTCCTTTAGAAAAAGTTCTTGTTCCATAAGCAGCTAATCTTGCAGTATTAGCTGCTAATGATGCTCCACCAGTAGGAGCTGCTAATAATCCTGCTACTGTTTCTGTAAGTATAGCTCCTGCTATAAATGAAGCAGCAGGAATAACATCATTGTTTATAGATTTCATGGGGTTATCTGCCATCCTTGCAAAAAAGTTTTTTTGCTTTCCATCTGCACCAGGTTGAGTATAATCATAGCCTCCGTACACTACATAGTGCTCGTCTGTCCATTTATCCATTTTGTCCCATTGATCGAACAAAGTATTATTAAATATATTTTCAGCATTCCAAGTAACAAGACCTTTTGCTAATCCATATACTAAAGGGATTAAACTTGTAACTGCGACAGTAGTTTTTCCTAAAAATTTTTGTAAAGTATTTCCTGCTGCATCAAAAAATCCTTGATCAGCATCTAATTTATCTACAAACTTTTTTAATTGAACATCATAATTTTGCTTTCTAAAATTATAAAGATCTTTTAATTCATCTGCAAAAGTTATTCCTTGAACATTTGGGTCTAAAAGATCTACCATATTAGAACCATGTTGTCTAATATATTCGGCACGTTCATTAGGGTCAGGAATTGCTTTTGCTAAATCAAAAGGAACATATGCTCCATCTATAGCATCACTTATCTCTTTATTAAAAGTAAAGTCTGTGCCTCTAATAGCAGGACTTTTTTGAGAAGAAAGAGACGCAGCATTTAATCCTGCTAAAGTTTGATCTCTTTGTGTTTCTGGTAAAAGAAAAGCATCTGAAGATTTTATATCATCTTTAGAAGATTCAATTATAGGATTACTATCAGGCTCTCCTTTTGTGTCAGGAGTCCCTTCAGGATTAGCTGTATCTATTCCTTTTAAATTTAATTCTTTCTCGTCAGCCATAATTATTATTTAGCTATATTATCCATAGCTTGAACATTTATGTTAGGATCTTCAAAAATAAATCCTTGCTCAAACGCTATAACAAAAGGAATATCATAACCATTTCTTCTTACATTTATTGCATCTGCTTCATCACCTGTTCCAAAAGTCATATCCATTTTTAATAATGTAAGGGGTAGATTATTGCCTAAAGTAATATTAGTAGAAGGCAATTGTACTTGTTCTAAGATTTTATCAGGAACTCCTTTTTCATTAGAAGGAACTTTAGTTGTTTTAGTTACTTGAGCAATTATTTTATTGTCGGTAGTTGTTTTGTAAACTATTCCGTAATCTGTAAATGAACCGTCTCCATTATCTTGACGATGAGCAGGTCCTTGAAATTCTTCACCTTTAATTCCTTTCTGAGCTTTTTCTGTTAATGTTTTAGCCATTTGAGAATATTTAATAGCTCTGTCTTTATTATTTATTAAATGTAAAGGAGCAAAGTTATTTCTTTGTTGTTCTATAATTTCAATACCTTCAGAAGTATTTGAATTATTTAATCCTGCTACTACAAGATCAATATAATTATTTTCTGCATTTAGTATTGGGTCTATCCTTACATCCCTAGTAGTAATATATAATTCATCAGGATTATTTTTATTAAATAATGCTTGATCATCAGCATCAAATCTTTCTGAATAATCATCTTCATCTAATACTCTATCACTAGTATTTTTACCTGACGCAATGTCTTTAAAATATTGTTTAACTCCTCCATTAGCTTCTCTATATTGAGGCTTTTTATCGTACTTTAAAATTAATCCACCATTAGAATCTCTCCCAACTATTGTTGGATTTTCTCCGTATACTGAAATATCATAGATTTCTCCCGCAGCATCTTTTTTAACTATATTAGATTCTCTAGTATTTGGATCATAATTTACTCTAGAGAAATCATCTGGATTATTTACTACAAGTTTTTTTATTTCTTCCATAGCACCATCAGTATAAGAATTAAGACCTTCGGTATAATTTACTTTTGGTATTTGTATGTATCCCTCTGAACCTAAAGTTTTAGAAAGTTTAAATTGATCAAAAATAGATCTAAGAATTAAAGAAGATGGATCTGTAGATTCAAACATTTCATTTGTAAACTTAACTCCTATTTCTTCTGCATTTGCTCCTGGAGAAAGTTCTACACTTATTTGTATATTATCTTCACTTATAGTTTGCAAATTATTTAAAAAGCCTGAACTAGATTCAGTATTTCCTGACCATAAATCTGCAACTTGTTTAAGCTCTTTCATGAACTTTTGTTTTGCTCTTTCACTTTTACCGTCATATCTCTTTTTAAGTTCTTTAGTAAATCCAGAAAATTGATTAAACCCACTTAACTTAGACATTTTTTCTAAAGAACTTTGTAGTTTATCAAAACTAAAATCGTCTGTTCCAAGACCTGCATTTTGTAAAGAAATAAATAGTTCATTAATATTATAATCTAAATCTTTTATTTGCTTAGTTTTTGCTAAAATATTTTGATTCCTATCATTATTAATATTTACTATTTTACTAGTAATTTCTCTGTATTCAGCAGAGTTTACATCTAAATCATTTAATTGAGTATTTAAGTCTATAAGTTCACCATCTAACTCTTCTAATTTTTCGTCGTATTTTTTATTAAAGAAATCTAATGCAGCTACATCAGCCCCATTTTTATAAATATCAGGAAGAATATAATTGCCGTCAGCATCTTTATATTTATAAGTATCTGGATCTTTTCTATCCCACTCTTGTTTTGTCCACTGATTTCTTACTCTTGTAATAGTTTCAGAAGCAAGACTATTTGCTTTTACATCTTCGTTTTCTTTAAACAATTCGTTTAAAGTATTAGGCTTATCTTTTCCAAATACTTCTTGATTAGCTTCTTCTAAATAAGTACTGTTAATTCCTTCTTGTACTTTGGTACCCTTTGTAGAAGTAACCTCATCTATACTAATTACTATATCTCCTACTTCTTTTATTTTTTCTTTATTAGCTTTAGATACTCCCCCTCCACTTCCTATTCCAGAAATATCTCTGTGAACAAAATCTACTAAGTCTGCAGTAGAACTAGATAAATCATCTATATAACCTATTGCATCTGCCTTGTAAAAAGTTTCTGCTAAATCTTCAGTTAATTGTGCATCTGTACCTGCAATTCCTAATTTAGTATCTTCTATAGTTTCGTTTAAGTCTGCTAAATCTTCTTCTAAATATTCTCTTTGTGCTTTAGGAAGATCTTCTTTAGATAAAACTGCTTCTAAAGTTTTTTTACGAGCATCTAAACTAGGTAAAACTTTTCCTAATATTTCTTTTGAAAAAGACAAAGGATCTTCTTGGTTATAAAGAGCTTGTTTTTTTCTACCCTCATTTTGATTATAAAAATTAATTTCTGCTTCGTTAGATAAATAATTAGCATACTTAGGAATTTTCTTTAAAACATTTGATATTTCAAAAGCAACTTTATCTTTATTCCTTTCTTCTAAAGAAATTTTTGCAAGTCTAGTAGCTTCTTCTCCAGTAACTCCTAAATCTATCATTCTTGTTATATAAGCATCTTTACTTTCTTGAGTCATCTTAGCTAAATCTTTAGCTTCGTCTAACATATCTTGTCTAACATCAGCACCTGTAACTTTAAAATTTCCTGAATTATATGCTCCAGTTTCTTTGTCAAAATTAGTTCCTTTAAAATTACCTTTTGCCCAATTTTCCCAATTAGTAAATTGTTCAGGAGTAATCTTTTCGTTTTTTCTTAACTCGTCCATTTCTGCCCAAGCTTTTTGATAAGCAGCGTGATTACTTTTAATAGCAGCTAATTCTGGGCTTTTATTATAATAACTATTTAATTTTCCTAATCTATTTCCTACTTCTCTAAAATTTCCTGTACGTACAAGTGCTTCTGATAAATCTCTAGTATTTTGATTAAGGTTGCCCATTAATTCATTAGTACGTTCTTTATCTGCACCTAAATGATTTAAAGAATATTCAGTTTTGTTTAGTTGGTCTTGAGTAAGATCAAACTTTTTTTGCAACTGAGATAATGGAACAGCAAAAGCCTCTAATCCAAGAGGCTTGTATTCTGTAGTAAGTGGGGTAGATAACGGAGTAAGTGCCATTATTATTTATTTTTTTTCTTATTCATTTTATTTAACAAGCCTTCTAAAAAAGGAGTGTATTCAAATGTTCCTAAGTTAGGAGCAGCCATTGAATTATATTGAGCAGCTAAATAATTAGCAGCTTCTGTTTCTTGTATTTTACCCATTTGTTTAATACCTTCTTGAATAGATTTCCTTTTAGCTTCATCAAAAGACATTTCTAATTGTTTTTTATATTTCTTTAAAGACTGCTTTTGAGTAGTATTATATTGATTACCTCTAAAATCTAATTCTTTTTGAAGTTTATCATAGGTCATTAATGTTTCATTTTCTAATCTAGAACCTGATTGAGCTAGTGCTAAAAGATTAGAAGGATTAGCTCCTACTTTATTTAAACTTTTTCTTAACCCTGATACTTGTCTTTTAACATTATTTATTGCTTGAGTAGGATCAAATTTAGGAGTTTCTAAAGGAACAAAATCTGGCATGTAGTCTTTTTGCTTACTAAATAATCCTGACCCTATATTATATAAAGGAGCGGCATATTTAGCAGCAAATTGAGGGAAGCTTTCTTTATAATTAAAATCAAATTTAGTATTTTCTATATCGTCAGTTTTTACAATTTTATCAGGATCTTCTTCTATAACTGGCTCTTCTTTTGTTTTAACTTTATTTTCCTTTTCTACTTCTTTGTCTTCTTCAATTGAGAAATTTTCTGCTTGTTCTAAATAATCTGGTATAGTATTTTTATTTAAATCTTCTTGAAATACAGTATTTTGAGAATCTACAGCTCTTTCTAAATTTTCAGCTGCTTCTAACTCTGCTAGTTGATCAGGAGTTATTTGCAATTGATTTCTTGTATTTTCTAAAATAGCAGTTTCTCTAGGAGTTATTTGTGTTGCAGCTATTTCTTCTTCAGTTAATGGACGTTGTGCTTCCATATCACTCATTCTTGTATAAACAGGATCTGGAGCAACTATGTTATTCATCATATTAGTTTCAAAAGGAATCTTAGAATCTTTAAATCGTTCACCAAACAATTCTCTTACGTTTTCTTTTCCTCCATATTTTTGTACTATTTCTGTATCAGCTAAAAGTTGTTGCAAAGAATTATAAGTAACACTTTTATTAATTAAAGTTCCATCAGGCTGCTTTACTTGTTTCATTAAAGTAAGTTTGCCTCCATTATCATAAGTATTAGAAGAATAATCTAAACTTCCGCCCATAGCATTTTGAGCAGCTTTTATTGCTTTTTCTGACGGGTAATCTTTGTCTCCTGGTTTAGCAGGACGATAATTACTTCCCATTCTTTTTTTCTTAGCTAGTATGTTAGCCCAAAGACCTGGTCTACCTCCTTTTCCATAAGAACGAGTTCCCATATAACCACCATTAGCCATCATTCCTGTTCCTGCTGTAGCCATATTAACAGGTTGATTTATTGGATCATAATACATAGAATTAGGATCATTAGTCATCATTGCGGCTCTTTCTTGTTCAATTGCTAATTCATCTGCTACAGTTTCTTGCGTATTAGTTTGATCAACTTTATCTAAAGCGTCCATTCCCATAGAAACTCCTTGTTGCATAAATTTATTACCAGCAACATTATTTGCTTTAGTCATAAAATTGCTAGCAACGTCTGCAGTTTTAGCAGCATCAACAGCAGCACTAGCTTGATCAAATGCCTCTGGTAAAATATTATCACTAGCACTAACTACAGTATCTGCAGTTTTAGCTACATCAGTAGCTACTTCTGCTCCTTTTACAGCAGCTTCTCCAGCTTTATCTATTTTTCCTCCAGCTATTGATCCTGCTATTCCTACACCAGCATTAATTGCATTAAAAAGCCCGCTATTTTTTCCCATCTCTGTTTGTCTACTAAGAGCTTGTTCATATTGTTCTTCAGAATATTTTTCTGGGTTTTCTAAAATATCTTGAAACATAGCTTCTTTTTTCTCGTATTTACTAGTAGTAAGAGCATCTACTCCTTTTCCTCCTGCAGCAGTTAATACAGAACCTGCAGCACCTAAAGCACCTGCACCAGCTCCCATACCAGCTTGCAAAGCCATATCTCCGTAATCTATTCCTTGCCAATTAACTTTTCCATCTTTAGAAGTACGAGCATTATCTGCTAAAGATCCTGTTACTCCTGATAAAGTTCCTAATCCCGCTCCAATAGCTTGTCCTATAAGAGGAATATTTCCTATAGCGCTAGCACCTGCTCCTAAAATATTAGAAGTAAAATCTAACCATTTACCGTATTTAGCTTGATTAGGTTGTATTCCATCCATACGGCCTCCGTAGTTGTGCATAGCACCTCCACATCCATAACACATTTTTCCTCCTCTACGCATTTGCATAGGTTGCATCATGTTGCCTCCAAATTCTAAACCTCTTCTTTTTCTACCAGAAAAAATTCCTGGCGGTTTATATCTTTGTCTTTCTGTCCTATTTTTAAAATGTTGGCCAAAATGGTAACTAAACGGTTTATGTTTATTAGCCTGAGTAATAGGTCTAAAAATTCCTCTTCTTGGAGGATTTAAAGTAGAATTACTAGTTTCTTCAGAAATATTAGAATTATTCGATTCTTCAGGTATTTTTTCTTCAGGAACGTTGTCTACTTTCCCTGATCCTCCAAGATTTGCAGAAGGAGGAGTACTTACATAAGCTCCTTTATTGGTTAACATATCTTGTCTTATTTTTTGCTGTAAAGCTTGTATTTCAGAATCTGCTTTTCCAAAACCTAAATTAGAATTAAATTTTATAGATCCTAATCCTGCTGCATCACTAGTAGCTGTATCTCTGTCTACATTAACTGTACTAAATTCTGTTTCTTCTCCTGGACAAGGATTTCCAGGAGTTCCGCAAGGATCTGGAGTCATCATACCTGCATTAGCCATATTCATTCCCATAAAACCACCTGAATTATATGAACGAGTAGTATAGCCGCCATAACCGTAACTGTTTACGTAAGCATCTGCTTGTGCAGGAGACATATGAGATTTTACTCTGGCTTTTAAAACTTCTTTAGGAAGTTTACCTCCTGAACGCATCATACCTTGTTGTTGCATCTGTGCAGCCATAGCCATTTCTTCAGGCATTGTCTCGCCTGTACCTCCAGCTAATACTGCTTCTTGTGGTTGAGCCATCATTTGTTGCTCCATCATAGCTTGCTCATCCATAGGAGCTTCTTGCATCTGACCTCCCATAGCTGGGTCTTGCATCATGTTAGAATCTTGTCCTTGTCCCATTAAAGCAGGAAGAGCGTTAGGATCTAACTCAGCAATTTCTTGTAGCTTTTCTTCAATTCGTGCTTGTTTGAAAGCTTCTTGTGCTTCCATAAGATTCATTAAATCTTTTT
>JAAHTH010000983.1_pt1 | contig 26110 bp, 51 predicted proteins | sample 6116091 | NCBI WGS metagenome assembly JAAHTH01 (sample SAMN13939990, study PRJNA603662) | sponge metagenome | isolation source: marine sponge | host: Mycale hentscheli | place: New Zealand | collected 2006
CCATTTTTCTTTGAAGTCATCAGGATAATCTCGCCAATCAAAAACGCTTTGTATTTGTTTTAGTTCTTTAGGATATTCTTCTGCTGTCCATTTATCTTGTGACTTATCTATTTTAGCCGGCTCTTTAGGTAATGCTATTTTTAAATTTTGTATATTATATATATCACCTATTTGTCCAGTCTTGCTTATTACAACAACGTCATGTTCTTTGTTGTAGCCATACCTCCATTTTTTTGCTTTATTTAATCTAGTTAGCGTATTTTTTTTAATGGGGGTTATTATCTTATATAAAGTTTGCTCGTACATTATTTACTACGTCTTTCTGCAAACCCAGAAAAAGTTTTCTTTTTTTCTTCTTCTTTGGGTTTATTTTCAAGGATAGCTTCTTCTTCCTGTATGCGCGTTAGTATTTCAAAGGCGTCAAATATAGCTAGCTTTTTAGTAGCGGCTGCGTTTTTAAGTCTATCAGCTGATATATCATCATCCGAATCAACGATAGCCTCTTTAGCTACTTTTATTAATTCCTCAACCGCTTTGTGCCCAGCTTGGATTATATTCTTCTTCGTTTCCTTGATATTCATATTTAATTGTAATTGAATTGGTTGGCACTCTGTATAGTCTTTCTTTATTTACAAAAAATTCGTACTCAGAACCAGGAGTAAAGCCTACTAAGTCGCCAATGGTCATAACTTTTAGACTACTATCTTTGTATTTTAGTATACCTACTAAAGGTTTTTCAAAATCAATTGAAAACATTTTATCTTCTTTAATCGGCTTAATAAAATTAAAGCCAGTTAAAGGATATATTTTATTTTTTTTAATTTTACCAAATATAAGATCAGGGGAAACAATATACATGTTATCTTTATAATAACATTTACCGTTTTTCTCTTTACCCCTAATGTCCCTATATCTTCTAAAAACATTATGGTGCACAACTACGGTGTCTCCTTTTTTTACCCCTGTTGTGTTAACGGATGGCTCAGCTATAACAACCCCTTCTCGACTAACGTATTGATGATTCTGTAATTCAGTATTTAATATTAAACTACTACCACCTATATTTTTAAGATTATTATATCGAGATTCTTTGGGTTCAATTATAAAATCGAACATACCTTTCATTTAATAATGTAAATTATATTCAACCGCGATAGCCATATTTTTGTTGAAGTCTTTCCATGGAAGAACTTCTTTTGCTTTTGTTATATATATAGAATACTTTTCGTCTTCTTCTACTATACTATCTATAACATGATTACCATACACCTCCTGTCCAACAGAGTAGTGCATGGCATCATTTTTATAATCTCTTCCAATACTAATTTTCCTTATCAGCCCCATTCTCTGCTATTTCACCAGTATTAATATCAACACTAATGTTTCCGTACTTTTCTTTTAAATCGTTTTGAACATCAGCTAATTCTGCCTGAGCTTTTGCTATAGTGTGCATTAGCTCGTGTTTCTGTAATTCTAGCCCGCCTACTTGTAATTGTATTTGGTTAACTTTGTTTACTGCTACTTGTAGGTTTGTTAGATCTTCTTTTTTTAATTTTTTTGCCATTTTATTTAATTTAATTGTTAATACTTACTTTATTTATTACGTATTTTTAGTAGATATTGATTTTCCTTTCTCCCAGCTTCTACCTACAAAGTAAGCCCCGTAAGCTGTAACTAATAATGTTTGGAAAATGGGTATATATTCTTCCGCTATTCTAAATTCACCCACGTTACCATCAAAGAAAGCACATACAGTAAATATAACCGTTAAGTATATAAGCACCATAGGACGGATATTTTTTGAAAGGAAGCTATCTGATTGCATGTCAGATTCCCACCTAGCTGTCACTTGCTTCTGCGCATCGTTATCCGCTTTTTCTAATATCTCTTGAATTTGCTTTTTTATTATAAGCTTTTCTTCTTTAGTAGTTGTAAGTTTGTCAATAACGTCGCCAACCTCTTTTATAACATTTCCGGTTAGCCATTGCCATATTTTTTTCATACTAATAACGCTTTTTAGACCCGTAAGCTTTGTTTATAGCGTTCTGAGCCTTGGCGTATTCTGCTGAGCCTTTCTTAGCGCTATTACGCTGCTTAATTAAGTTTGTTAAAGATACGCTTGACCTATTGTTAGCTACTGCTCTTTTCCAAGACGAAGCTCCTTGAGACACTCTGTTTGATCCAAGGTTTTTATTACTTTTAATATCTTGGCCTTTATTTGCTTTAGGGCTTACCGCCGAACTAGGTTGCGTTGAAGACGGTTTTGCTTCATATCTGTCTGGCCCGTAAAATTTAGCTGCTTTTGTCGGTTTATTTAAGCCTGTAAATTTACCTACTTTAGTGTTAGCTACTTTGTCAACGACCTTAGCTGTCTTAGATAAACTTTTATAACCTTTCATCCCGAGCTTAGCTCCTGTTGCGCCCCAGCCTGCGAATGGTACCATTGCAGCTGCTGATAAAGCTGCATTAGTATAGTCACCTTCTGCGGCATACCAAGCAGCATTAGCGCCATCAGCTAATTCGCCAACAACTGGGACTAACCCTACTACATCTAAAATTCCGTGCCCTATTACATTACCCCAGCTTTTTTCTTCAGGTTTATCCGATTGCATCCCTGATCCCTCAGTAGCTTTGTTTTCAGAGGTTTTGCCGTCCATTTTTACAGGGGTAATCTCTGCTCTTTTTATCTTTGATGTTATCGGAGATGCTTTCATTGTAATTAGTATTTTTTAGACCCTTTTTTCATAGCTGGTGATTCCACCCCAATAGCCTGCGCTGCTTGTGAGAACTTCTTTTTAGCTTTTGTTTTCTTTCTATCTGCTGATCTTTGCTTTCTAGCAGCTTTTCTTGTGTTGCCTTCCGCTAAAGCTTGTTTAGCTTCCTTTTCCTTATCAGCAGCCTTACTTGTTTTTCTAGTTCCCGCTTTTGCTTTCTTTTTAGCAACAAATTTATCTTTTGCACTTGGGTTGCTAGTCGGAGCTTTTGTTTCAATGGAGATTTTAGGTGCTTCTATTTTAGGTTTAATAGTCTTAACCCCTTCTGGCTTCATAGTGCTTGCTACTTTTGCTTTTTTTCTTGGCTCACCGCCTTTAGTTGTGTCATCATGAGCCCATCCTCTAGCTTCGTATTCGTCGTATCTTTCTTTACTACCTATTTTGTAGTTCTTCATGCTGCCCGTAGCCTTACCTCCTGGCTTAACATATGGCTTTTGCTTAGTAGTTGTTTCTGGCTTTGGTGTAACCGTAGGCTTCGTTTCAGCTGGCTTATCACTATTGCCTCCAAATATAGCGTCTATAGCCGCATACCCTATACCACCGGTTATTGCATTTTTGATAAATCTACCCGCCCTTTGTCTTAAACTTTTCTTAGGAACAAACTCTGTTGCTCCCCCTGCTTTTCCTAGTAGGTTTTTACCTTTCTTTAAAGCTTCGGCTCCTCCTTTTCTAATAGCGGGCATTGCTCTTTTAGCGCCTGCTTTAATTAACTGTCCTGCTCCTCTAACTATAATGTTTTTAGCAGGGCTGTTCATTTGAACTGGAGCATACTGACCTATTAATGGTTGCTCAACCTTCATTCCGCCTTTAGTAGTTTGTTTTATTTTAGCGGTAACTGGTTGGCAACTATACCCGCTCTTTTTTGATTCAGCCATTTTCTTTGTTTTTATATGGGAAATACTTATTTAATGTTTCTTTTCTTTTTTCGCAACCACATCCTCCAGGTATTTTATCTGCAAGTTTTTTTATTCCAGTTGCTTTTGTAAATTTCTCTATTGAGTCTCCTAGTCCTTTTGATTCCATATTATTATATTTTAATTAAATCTGCTACAGCACCATCTTCTTCTTGCTGCACGGCCTCTTTCGCCGTTCCAGCTTTTAGATCTAGAGCAAAATGCTTTTTGTCTTTTGTATGGCTTAGTACCTACTTTAGCCTTACAGTTGGTGACAGCAGTTTTAAGTTTACTACCGGGATTATCTTTTTTGTATTTATTAACACCTGCTTGTGTCATTCCTCCTCCTGCAGCAGCTCCTTCTTTTGTTTTAGATCTAACTTCGTTGTAATAACCTTTAGATTTTTTACGGGATGGAGCTCCTCCTTTTTTCTTTGCTGGGGATTCCGGCGCAGTTTCAATTTCTTTCTTTAAAAATTCAGGTAGGTTTTTTTGATTTCCTACAAGGGCTTTCTTTAGGCAAGTTGCTTTTGGTTTCTGTATGTATGCCATAACTATTTACTTTTAAAAAATGCTTTTTTCATAGGGCCTTTTTTTGCAAACAATTCACTCCTTTGAGTAGCGCCACCTCCTGCGTTATAATTACCAAAAGAATAATTCCCTTGTTGTTTATCTTGTTCAAATTTTTCCATTATTTGAGTAAAAGGGGTTTCCCCAGGTGTAACAGACTGATCGGCTGACTTTGTTGTTGAGGTAGTTATGCTATTTGCCGAAGCTTCTCTTTCGGCTTGCTCTCTTTCAAAAGCCGCTCTATCAGCATTTAATTTTTCTTGGGCCTTAACACTTCCAGGATCATCATTAATTTCAGACTGAGTCATTTTTCTTTGGCCGGAATGTATTAATTCCCCAAAGCCTCTACCTGACTTTACACCGCGATCTACGTTAGATTTTTGCGTGGTGTTTCTTTGAAACTTGGAGTTAAATTTATTAAACTTACGCACGTCTTTAGCCGATGCTCCTTTAGGCATAGACCAATTTCCTTCAGCATCCTGAGTTGCTCCTAAATTTGTTAAACGTCTACTTGAAGACGAAATTCTATTATCAGCTATTCTTCCTGATCTATTTAATTGGCGTATCTCCCAAGGTCTTAGTATTCTAGATTCTGTTTCAGTATACACATCACCTCTTGATCCTGGAGTTTTAACTTCCTTTTCTATTGTTTCAACCGTGTCAGGTTCAAATTCCCCAGTGCCTCTGGTATTGTCTTCGATACCCTCTTTCGTGGGATTTACAGATCCCGTTCTTTTTTTAGTAGCGTCTAAACACTCTTGTTTGCTGGAGTAATTTCCATCTGCTACCGCTTGATCGCAAGTGTAAGTTTCTTTCTTTTCTTTCCCTTTAACAATTTTATCTTCTTTTACTATTTCTGTTTTTTCTCCTGTAAAAGTTTCTGCTTTAGGATCTTCGTCTTTTTTTAAAGGACCGAATGAAGGGTGTCTTTTTACTCTGCTAGTTATTGGTGATGGCATATCGTTTGTTTTATTTGTTTTAAACCTCAGGTGTTTTTGTGGAATCAGTTTCTACAGCGCCTGATGATTGGCTTTTTTTCTTTTTTTCTTCGTCTTTGCTGTAATCAGCAACTTTACTTTCCTGCCCTTCTCCAGTAAATTTATCGTCTACTTCTTCACTATAATTTTTAAAAGACTTAGAATCTCCTAGATCAGCGGCTCCGTCTATTAATGCTTGATCAGCTTTTAGCGGTGCGGATTTTGCTCTGTATGTTATTGGTGTTGCTTTATATGACATGGTATTATTTTTTATCTTTTGGAAAGTAGGCCTCGTGTTCCCATTCTAAAGTAGGGTCTCCTTCGTTTTTTGATTCTCCTGTTTTTGTATCTATTAATTTACCGTTCTCTCTTTTATATACTCTAGCTGGGCTTCTAGTGTCTTTTTTCCAAGTCAGTGTATTATCATCGTATTGTAGCCTTCCTGTTTTAAGCTGGTCTATATGCACTTTTTCATGAGCCACCGCTTCTTTTTTTGTAGGGCTATCTGCTTTTTCATCTACAAATATTGTACCATCATTATTTGCTTCCGCAACTACGGTACCTTCTAAATCTTTTTTAAACACTGGCGTGCCGTAAGTAGATGATTCTTTGTCTATACCAACAAGATCTGAAAAATTTTTAAGTTTAAAACTCATTACCGTTCGTTATCATGTATCATATCATCTATAGCTTTATTAAAAACTTTGTCAGTATATGATTTATTTTTATAAAATGCACTCCTTTGCGACATAGGCATATCCTCTTGCCCCAATAATATTCTATACATTCGCATTACAAGGTTTATTCCTTTATGCGAAACTTTATAAACCGCAAACTTTGAAGTTGTTCTGTTGCGTTCTTTAAATACATCTATCCAACCTTCTCTTCGTAGTCTTTCCCATCTGTTCTTATCCCAGCTATATGTATAAGTACCGTTTATAAAATCGTTTCTTGTGAACAATTTTTTGCAATCAAGATATACTAGAAGCTCCAAATCCGCGTCCTTTAAGTTATAAGTTTTACAGGCCCATTTACGCACAAGCCTGTAATACTTAAACAAATTCATATCTCTTATGTCTTGGCCTGTTATTCTCATTCTATAATAACTACATCAGGCGCTTTTAAAACATAATACAATCTTTCTTTCCATTCAATTCCATGACCCGCGTGCTTATCGTATCTTATTATGTCACCTTTTTTTATTATAGGAACATTTTCTCCAACGCTTATAACCTCAGCTCTTAAATATCTAACATCTGAGTTTTGCTTTTCAGTAAGCTCCAATCCTGCTATTTTTGAGGGAGCTTCTTTTATTTTATCTACTATTAAATAATAATTGATTGCTTTCATTACGCTAGTCTTTTATTACTTATTACGCAATCAGCAGATATTATGGTGGTTACAACACTAACTGCGTTTTTAAGGGCTGACTTTGTTACCAACACAGGGTCTATAATACCAGCGGTAAGCATATTGACTTCCTTGCCGGTTTTAACATCAATACCTCTGTTTTTTGTTGTTGGTTTTTTTATTTCAACTATACCAGCATTATCTAATATTGTGTAATAAGGAGCTTGTATCGCTTTAAGTAAAATCTCTTCTCCTTTATTAGCTGGTTTAATTTTTTTAGAAGCATTTAGTAAAGCTACTCCACCACCGGCAACAATGCCTTCTTTATAAGCTGCTTTTGTTGCGTAGATAGCATCTTCTACTCTATCTTTTTTTTCTTTTAATTCAACCTTAGAGTTTCCTCCTACTTTTATAATGCCAACGCGGCCTGTTAGCATTGACAATCTTTGCTCTAATTTTTTTCTAAAAAACGGGTTTGTTTCTTCTTTTATTTTGCTTTCTACTAATTTTATTCTTTCTTTAACCTCGTTGTCTGGTTCATGAACCTGTAGAACAGTGCTCTTGTCGTCTGTAACGGACTTTACCGCTTCTCCTAGTACTGATACATCTATTAAATCTAAATCATCGCCTAACTCTTCGTTTATAACTGTAGCTCCTGTCAATATTGCTAAATCTTCTATTGACTTAACTCTTGTTGGTCCAAAGCCGGGAGGGTCTACAATATTAACTTTTATATTGCCTTTTACTTTATTAGCAACTAGTGTTGCAAATGGCTGTTGCTCTACCTCAGCTACAATTAATAGGCTTCTTTTATTTTTTATAGCATGTTCTAAAACATTTTGTATTCTCCTAATATTAGGTACCGGCGATGAAACTATAAGAACTAAAGGATTATCTAAAGTAGATGTTCCTTTATCTTTGTCAGTAGCTAAATGAGGTGACTTAATTTTAGAATCAAATTGAGCGCCTTCAACAAAATCAACATATGTTTCATTTGTTTCAGACTCTTCCATTAATATGACTCCATTAGGTCCAACTTTTTCGTAAGCTTCTCCAATTTTGGTTCCAAGTTCTTCGTCGTTGTTGCAGCTAATAATAGCAACGTTCTTAAGCATAGCGCCCTTAACAGGAGTACTGGTCTTATCAAGATGTATTTTAATTTTATCAGCACAACTAAGAATGCCTGCTTTAATATCTCTAACTTTTTCTTCATGTAACTTTTCGTTAGCAATTTTTAATAATGAGTCCGCTAGAACGGTAGCTGTAGTCGTACCGTCACCTGCTTCTTTTACTGTGTTATTAGCGGCTTCTTTTATAAGAGTTGCCCCTATGTTTTCAACCGGATGTAATAAGACTACGCTGTCTGCAACGGTTACTCCGTCTTTTGTTATTACCGGTCGGCCAAGAGCGTCTTCGTAAATTACGCATTTCCCGCTTGCACCCAAAGTGCTCTTTACTGCGTTTGATAATTTTTCAACGCCTTGCATTATTTGTTCCTTTGCGCTTTTACCAAAGGTTAGTGTTTTTACAATATCACTAGGATTATTAAATTCCATTAAATTAAATTTTTATTATATTGTTACTTAAATGTTTTTACTACTTTCGGGCCGTTTAAAAATTCTATTTTTTTTTCGTAGTGTTCAATAGTTTTATCTATTGATGTTTCGGCAGCTTCCATAGTCTCCCGTCTTGTAACATCTTTCCATTGCTCCTCATTTCGAATATCTTTGTATTCTGTCTGGTAATATCCGTTTTGTAATTGGACGATCCGCCAATTTTTCTTATCGGCAATGTGGTTCCATAGTTTTAAACGGTTCTCATCTGGTTGTGGCTGACTACCCCACGTATTAGTCGAATAATAAACTGTCATTGGTTTTGGTTTTATGTTATTACTTGGTTTTCCACTTGATGTGGTATATTTTATATATTACGTATATACGCTTTACTTTAATCAGCTATAGTCCTAGTTTCACTAGTGGGCGCTATCATCTCTTGTATTTGAGAATCAATGCCATTTTTTATACCTAAAACTTCGTCCGCGCCAATCGCGCTTTCTGCCCAACTCGTTATTATAGAATTGGTTAAGTCTTCAAACGGAATAAAATCCGCGTCAGGGTCTAAAGCTACAGCTACAGTACCTATAGCTTCTGCTTTGTGCCCCTCTTCTTCTCCTGTTAGTTTCCAGTGAATGTTATATACCACATCTGTTAAGTCATTTTCTTCTGGGTGCACATCTACTGTTTTACAATTCCAATTGTATGTTACCATTTTTTTTTATTTTATTGATTTTAGTAAACCAGCTTCAAAATTAAGCGTAGCCGTACTACCTTTAGAGTTTATCATTATTACTTGACTACCTTCAAATCCACTTACAGAAGCGTCACTACCATTTTTACCATCAGCCCCAGCAGGACCAGTAGGCCCTGTTGCTCCCTGTGGCCCCGTACTACCGGTATTACCTTGAGGTCCTTGTGGACCTGTAGCACCTGTGTCTCCTTTAGATGCGGCGCTTGTAGAATCTTTACCAAAAGCGTCTTTTACGAACGCATGAAGCTCCTCTATATCTTGCCTCATGTTTTCTATTTCTTTCAAAAGATATATCGACTTTGTGTAATTATCGTGATCGTTTAAAAGCTCAGTTATATCTGATACTGCTGCTATTTCTGAAGCCACTTCGGATGGTACAACTATTTCGCCGTTAGAGTCTTTATACGCTCTTGTTGTGGTGCCGCTTTTATAAAGCTTTTTTGTTCTTATGTTGTCGTTTATACTAGCCATATTAAGTAATGTTATATTCAAGTGTTATAGTAACGGCATTTTGGCCCATTGTCTTAGAAGCTGTCCCAAAAGCATCTGTAGTCTGATACAAAAGACCTACTAAGTCTCCAGCGTTAAAAGTAAAGTCGTTATTTCCAAATTCATAATACGCAGACATGTTCGCAGTGGCGCCGCTAGCCACCGTTGCAGAATACACTGTTGAAGAAGTCGTGCCGTTTGTGTGCTTTTTAAAGTTAACAGCAGTTGCAGTGGGTGTACTCCCTCCTGCGTGCCTTATGTATACTTTTTTAACCCTGCCGCTATAAGCAGCAACTATTCTATTGTATGCTTGAGCGCTAGTTACTGTGGCTGTAGTGTTGTAAGAGGTAAAATAATAGTTAGCATTTTCTACTTTTTCACCACCAAAACTATTCACGTTTTGCTTAATATAACCTTTATAAGCATCCGTAGTTGCTGATGCTTTTATACTTCCATTTACTTCTAGCTTTTCACTTGGACCAGTAGTTCCAATTCCAACATCTCCGGTGCTGTCAATACGCATCCTCTCAGATCCATTATTTATTACTTTAAAATTTTGCCCGTCTAATTTTAATGCATTTTCGGTATAACTATTCCAATAAACAAGTTGCATACCCGTAGCTCCTGGATTTGCGTCCCACCTAAGTTGACCTCTGGGGGGCGAAGCGCTGTTATTCTGAGTAGCCTCAATCATCCATGCAGGATAAGTGGAGTTATGGTTTAGTCTAATCGTAGGGGTCCCGTTTGTCACGCTCTGCACGTGAAGCTCTGCTTGAGGATCATTTGTTCCAATCCCTAATTGCCCGGCGCTATCAAGCGCTGCCACAACAGTTCCTCCGACATTAGAAAACTGCGCTATATCTTGACTATTCCCTCCACCTCGTATTTTAAGACCAACTCCTTGAGACGAATAAGCGTTTATAGCTGTACCAGAATTAAGTACGTCTAGTTTTGCTGTTGTGTTCGTTATTCCGATTCCTACGTCACCTAAATTAGTGATACGCATTCTTTCAGAAACAGTGTATGGAGCACTAGGTAAAGACGTGCTAAAAATAAAGTTATTTGAAGTATCTGAAGTTATCTTGTTACCATAGCCTGTTCCAGCGCTTCCAGCAAAAATAATTCCGTCGGTTCTTGATACACCTATGGTGCCGTCTACTTCTAATTTATAATCTGGGGTACTCGTTCCGATACCTACGTTAGTGCCCGTAACCCTCATCACTTCTGATGAATTACTGCCCATAATACGAGTTGAATATCCTTCACCATCCCAATCACCTAAAGTAAGCAAATCCGAAGACCAATTAGCAAAAGGTTTTGTTTCTATACGATAACCATCTCCTCCATTAGCGTCAATCTCACCATCAACTTGTAGCTTTGAGCTAGGACTAGTCGTTCCGATTCCGACGTTACCTGTAGAGGTAATACGCATTTTTTCAATATCATTAGTGTCAAACGACATAGAGTCGTTAGCATGCCTATACAGTATTTGACCAACATTATTATCATCAGGATCTGCAAAATCTACAGAACTATTATTACCTGTTGAAGCTTTTATTTGAACACTAGCACTTCCTGAGGGATTAAAAGCTCTAATTAAATCAGCTCCTTCAATATCTAGTTTAAAATTAGGACTAGTCGTTCCGATACCTACGTTGCCGTTGGCTTCTATATGAAGCCTATCTGCCCCATTTGTTGCAAAAAACATATCGCCTGTGGAATGTGTATTGGTAATAGAAAAATCATTATTACCCGCTGCAACAATTTTTGTGTGTAAAGTGGTGTCGTTATAAAAAGTAATTTGAGGCTTGCCAGAAGCCGCACCCACTATTCTTACTATTTCGTCTATTGTTCCGGTATACTTAACCTCAAGGGGAACTTGAGGGCTGGAGGTATTAATTCCAACCCTATTGTTACTCGTGTCTGTGTACAACACGCCGTTGTCCACGTCAATTCCATTTAAAAATTTTATTGACATAAATTAAATTGTTATTTAGTTTGGTTTTATTAACCTATTTTCTGTACTAATACTCTAATTGAGTTTGTTGGAGTTACAGAAAATGTTATATTTAAGTAGTTACCATTTCTTTGCACCTCCGCATAAACTGTTTCTTTAGTGGTTGCATCGTAAAGCTGCACAATTACGTCATCTCCTAAGCCGTGATTAAACGTAGTGCCTGAAACAGAGTCTGTAATTGTCGCTGCATATGTATTAGAACTATTGGCGTTTGAACTAGTTATGGTTAGTGTGTCACCACTTACAGCTGTAGATATTCCACCAGCTCCAACAATTGTTAATGTATCGTTATTATTGTCAGCAACCGCTGTTCCTGATGAACTCGCTACATTTTTAAATATGTTTTGAGAAGAACCCCTGTCTGTGTTTGTAATAGTAATAGTACCACCGCTAGTTGTAGAAGTTAATTCTGATTCTATACCAGACCCTTGTGCTATTGTTAATGTTTCACCATTTGTAACACCTGTACTTTCTGTGCCATTTCCTTCTTTAATAGTCCAAGAAGACATAGTACCTTGTGGATTACTAAACGAAGTGCTTAATGTTCCGCCGTCTTGTTGTGTAAGGGTTAATGTTATAGTGCCTGAACCTGAATCACTGAAACCAGTAATCATGTTATCATACCCAGAATTCCATTCCCCCGAGTTTCCTCCACTTGCATATACAGTACCACCTGCTGTAATGTTATTTCCAACTTCTAAGTTATTTGAGGTAGCATTATACGTTAATCCCGCGTCTCCAGCTACATTTGCAGTGCCTGTCCAATATGTTAATTGCGACGCAGAACCGGAACCAGATAAAGTTGAAGTATTGTCAATTTTTTGCCAACCATCCGTTCCAGCCCCATCTGAAACATATATAGCCCAATCTCCAACTTTCCAATCCGTAATTCCAGATAGGTTCGTACTACCGTCAACACTTACAATATAAAATGTACCACTGTCTGGAGTTGTACCAGCTAAAGAAGGTGAATCGGTATTTGCGTTCCAGCTTCCTTCAAATGATAAGCCGGATGGTAAATTTGAAATTTGCCCGGTTACAAAATCATAGATTTGGTCCCCAGTAGCTAAAGCTGTACCACCATTAGCAACAGCCGCAGTAATAGTTGATACAGTAGGAATAGCGGATGTGCCTGCTATTGCTATTGTACCTGATGTAGCTGTGCCTAGACTTGTCACTGTACCTTGATATTGATCTGTACTGTTTATTTTAACTGTTTGGTCAGCAGACGCAAAATCTACTGTTACATTTGTGCCGCCTTCAAATCTTAAACCGGTAGCATCAGTTGAAGTAAACTGAGTAGTGCCACCTGCATTTTTGATCGGCAAAGAAGTAGTGTCATCATCTGATACAGTTACTGTTTTTGTATTTACAGCTGTTATATGCCCTTGAGCACTTGACGTAATAGTGTCTATTACTGTAAATGTATTGTTACTTACAGTAGACGTAGTATTTGATCTGGCTACATTGTCATGCGTTACAGATATCGTTGTATTGCCGGATTGATTTGCTGTAAATGTTCCTGTACCCCCTAATACCCCGGTTCCTTGGACTGTTAAAGTTCCGTTCCCAACTGCAGGAATAGCTGAACTCAAAGCATATCTACCATCTAAGTCGACTGTTAAAGCTGACAAGCCTTGCATAGTTGCGGTAAGAATCCCATTACTAGTATTAAATGATAACCCTGTTAAGTAGTTATTGGCCCCTGTTCCGTCTGGCACAGTTAACCAAGATGATCCATTATATAGTTTTATTTTGTTAGTGCCAGTATCATAATATATTTGACCAGCTAAAGGTGTACCGGGCGCTGTACCTAGGTTTTGTACTACCGCGTTTCGCAGTTCGTTTTGGTTGATGTTTATGTTGCCTTCTACATCTAAGGAAGTTAAAAAATTTAATGCCATGTTGTTAGTTTAAGTATGCTACCCCCGGAAAGGGCGCGTTAAAAGTTATTGTTAGTTCGTTATCGTTTATATAATCAACCTGCCCAACCACCCAACTACCTGCTGTGTCTGCAACTGATACTGAAGGATTTTTATTTAGGTTATGTGTTATTGACCACACTTGAGCCGCACTATTTTGCGTAAATGTAAAGTTTTTATCACCCTCACCGCTGACGGAATTTACAAATTCACTAAATATATAGTGTTTGTCTTTTAGTATGGACCCGTTATGTGTATATAAATTTAGTGTAACTTCTAAAAAATTAGTGTCTGGCACATAATCTGTTATCGAAACAACATTATAATGGCCAAACTTATTTACATTACCTGATTGTGCTATTATTATATCTTTACCAGCGAATAGCGGCAAAAAATTTTGCATATTTTTTCCTCCTGCGCCAGTTTTGCTTAAAAGTATACTAGTTATACTGCCAAAACTAGTGTTGTTACCTCCTCCGGAGGCAAAACTAATAGTCCCAGAATCTCTTCCTTGAGATAAGTCCCATTGAAAAGCGAATACGGCTTGATCTGCAACACCTAAGCTATTAGTATTATTAATAAGGTCGGATATTTCACCTAATGTATAATTCTTGGTAGCCTGGTTAGCACCTTGATCAGTGCCAATTACCTTATCTCCTAACTCGGGTTTTGCATCTACTCCATATGTGCTTATTCTAGCCATTTTTCATTATAGATTAGTTAGGCTTATTATTTGATAAGTTATCCAAATGGTTACCTCAGTGGTTGCAGTGCCTGTTTCGGTTGGAGCTCCTGTAGATGCAGCATTAGTGCTTTTAAATCTTACATCTCCTATAATGGGACCCGGGTCTGAACCTCCGGCTGTTACGATAGGTTTATAAATAATATTTGACGTACTATTTAATGAGGATTGGGCTATGGGATAATTGTAAGAGGTCCCGCTAGTAAGCGCTGGCTCTATTGTTAATGCGTCTGGAAAATTTAAGTTATTTTCAGATGTTTGGTTACTTGTTTTTATAATAACCGATACAACATCAGCAACTTCGTCGTCCGTAAGGTCTATTAAAACAATAGGAGCTGTGTGAATTGTTTTTAATTGATCAGTAGTTACTGTAACTTTCTTAGTTATTAAATTTCCACCTGACCCAATAAACGATCTAAGTGCGCCTATGCTGTAGTTTTTAGTAATATTAGAATCTTCTGCATCTGAACCTACCAGCAAATCATCTGCTGATATTGATGCGTCTAGTGAATATGTGGATATTCTTGCCATGTTAAATATGTTTAATCAGTGTTATAATTTGCGCCGCTCTCGCTCCTAGTTCCTTGTCCTTCATTTCCTCTGTTCGATTCTACAGAAACAAATGCTTGCCTTTTGTGGTCGTAGTCCCTGCCATCTAGGTTTACACCCTTCTTTTTAGCAGCGGATCTTTCACGTTGGGCATGAGCCTTTTTAGCTTTTCTAGCAGGAGACATCGCATATGCTTTATCCCTTGCCGCCTTGTTTCTTCTAGCTGTTGGGCTGAGTTGTTGTCTAAGTGGAGATGGTATATAGCTCATACCTTGTATGATTACGTGTTTTTAAATTAATTAAATGCGACAGTAGATAACTACTATTTATACATAATAACCTATTGTCATACTATTGTAAAAAAAATATTAAAAAATTTTTTCTTAGATACCTAGAATTGTTGTGTTACGCTATGCTATACAATTTTTTTACCAAAAACGGAAACTTAACTTTTTTCCCGGGTCCCCGTGCTTTTTCCTGGGATCTGGCCTTGGTTCCTGGTCTTGGCCTGGCCTGAGCCGTGACTGCCCGGAGCAACTAGCCGTGGGATCCTGTGCAGGATTCGGGACTTTTCCTGGGCCTGGTCCTGGCCCTCGGCTGCGGTCCACGGTCCTGGATGCTGGACCTGATCTGGATCTGATCGAGACTTTTGCAAGCGTACTACGCTGGTCACCCGATAATATATATGAATAATAAATATAATAACTATGAGTAACACTAGAACCTTCCACCACAACAAGATCATTAACATCGCAGCTGGCATCGTGGTCTACGGCACGACAGCATTCATCGGCATGAGTCTGATCGCGATCGTGATCCATATGATCGAGCACGGAGCGCCAACATCGTTCGGCATCTACGGCTAGAGCTTTGCAATCGTAACACGGTGACACACCGATAATATAAATGTATAACAAATAAAACTAATAACTATGTCAAACTATTCTTACACCCTTTACAAAATTAGCATGCGAATCTACAAGAAGTGCTATTCGAAATTAACATCTGAGCAACGATCTGAAGTGCTGGATATATACTACGACTTCTATTAAGATGCTTGTTCGTATCGACACGAAGAACTGGCGCGGCAATTATAACAGTCGCGTGGTTCGGTTCAGCAACGAGCAGCATCTGGATAACTATCTGCGCGTGTGCTACAGCAATGAGATCACGAGCAAAGTGATCGGGCACGAGATCCTGGAGCAGGACTAAGATCCTGGCTCTGGCATCTGGTCCGGCTTACGGCCTGCTTTTGAAATAGGAGCGGAAGAGTATACTCCGCGGTACGCAACGCGTATAGCATGTATAGCATACTGCGTATAGCACTTTGCAAACGTAGTACGTGTAGTTATCGATAATATATATGAATAACAAATAAAACTATGAATACTAAAATTAAAATAATAAAACCAAATTTGCAAACAAAGTACGAATAGTATTCGATAATATAAATGTAACAAAGTAACTTAATAAATAACTAAATATAATAAATTATGACAAATCAAGAATTATTACAACAAACAATTTCAAAATTATCAAACGAAGAAAAGTTGGCAATCTATCCACCTATCACAAGAAAGAACTTCGTAGTCCGTAAAAGTTGGATGGGTAGAAATCAAATCATTACCTTTGTCAACAACAAAAATCAAAAGATTACCTACAATCATGATGAGGTACTAAAAGTAATGTTACCTAAATTAAATATCATGCCATGTTGGATCAAACGAGGATACTGGTCACAAAGTACCGATATGCCAAGTAACGTTAGACAAACGGTAATTGAAAGAGTAGACCTTGAAAAATAGGTTTACTCACCCTAACGGGTAAATAACAAAATGCTATACATTTGGCCTGGGTATATTTGCTATACACCGGAAGAGTAGACTCCGTCCTACGTGAGTGTTTCGTGGTGCTATACACGGTGAAATACGATCAAAAAGAACTTTCGGTAAGCGAAGGGCATGAAGAAAAATGCGACATTAGCTAGTTACTATATTATACTTAACAACCTATTGTCACAGTATATTTTTTTTTAGGTGCTTAGAGATGTGGAGTAATACCTGTAATACTATTTTAACTACTAAACAAAGTGTATACTTTTTTGCAAACAAAAAACGACGGTAAATCGATAATATATATGAATTTAAAATATAACTATTATGACCAAAAATGTACTATTTATCACTAGACTCTGCGAACTAATGGGAGGTGACCGATTTTTCTTGTGCGACCAATATTGCCAAGATGACTTATTCGAAATGCAAGACCGAATCGCTAAATTCATAGCGGATCAGGCAAACGAAGGATTAGGTTTAGCCAGCTATATGGTGTCTCAATTTCCATCAACCTTTAAAACTGAATATTCCGATGTGGAGTAATTGTTGCGGTGCGGAACCGAGTTACTTAAGTGACGAGTTATGTGGTGCTTGCCTAGAATGGGCAGAGTTCGACGAAGAAGATGAATATTAATTAAATACTATATATAATGAGAGAATACGGATTTAACAATGAATTAGAGTACGAAGAGTATGCACAGTTAATGTGGCTAATAAATAATAACAAGTAATATGAGAACTATAAAACTTACCGACGGTGATTGTACCTTTGTACACTATGTACTAAGAATGTACGCTAATCAAACAGACAATTTAGATCAAGACGATAAACAAGAAATCTACGAAGTAGCAAATAAATTTAAGTAATTATGGAATTAACAGAAAATATTACCGTAAACGGTTGGGACTTTGAATTAGTGGAAAACGATGTAGATGATGTATTCTACCAATGTAGAGGCGAAGTAATGTACGACGACGAACACGATGAAATGCCAGAACCAAGTCTTTGGCGAGCGGCGGAAAAGTTAGAAGAAATCTTAACTAAAGACGGATTAAAAGTATATGCCGGTCACTCTGAGAAGGGCTGGGTTGAAGTAACTATAAATATATAACTATGATGACAATGAAAGAAGCGTGTGAGTACGTTAAAAACTCTAGAATAGCTAAAGCTAGAAAACACCGAATTGAAGTAACACAAGGTGATCTATGTAGTGGTTTAACGGATAAAGAGTATAGAAGACTCAAAGTAAAAGGTAAAGGAGCCGGTAGTAGAGGTAGAAAGTATTCTCATACTAAGCTATGGAGTGATCAAAACCGATCGAACTTTATTCACACCTTCTATCATAGTAATTAAATTTGCAAACAAAATACGACACCTAATTGATAATATATATGAATCTAAAATACTAATACTATGAACAAAATAAAATTTAAGAAAGACAGTATGACCGGTGCTATACACGCCATACTTAACGGCATTAACTATCGACCATATACAGTCGGCAATTTACCAAACACATTCGCCTTCATCTACAACGAAGACAAAGATCAAGACGGTATAACAGAGTGGTTTAACTATAAAGGATTTACCTATGTCAGAGTTTAAAGACTACCCAGCCGATAAGATCGCAGAGAAACTGAAGCGTGTTGAGGCATTCGAGAAGAAGTATAAACCTAACACTACATCAAAAGCGTGGCGTAAGTGGTGTACCGATCCTGAATACCGCAAAAGAGAGTGGCAATTACGTCAAAATGTCGCTAAAAGTATAGGTGCAAATACTAATATAAATTATTTTACTAAAAATACTACAATATGGAATTAATTAAAGTAACTAAAGATGGAGCTCTACATTTTAAATTGAGTGACGGAAGAATTGGTGCAACTTACCCTAGTGGTTATGTAAGAGTATCTACCAAACAAGATAACTATTACCATAAAAAACCACTAATGTACCAAATAAATAGACAAAAGAAAGACTGGTATGACCGAGAAAGTCAATGGGGTTATAATACTCTAAGAGTTTTAATACCTAATCATGCCGATCGTGTAAGAAGATTAATAGATTTTAACGAAGAAAACTGTAAATAATATGAAAAAAGTAAGAAAATTTAGCCATACGGTAATATTGTATTTAAAGAGATTTAGAAAAGCTCTAGGTCCTGCACCATCTGAAACAACTTGGTACTAATGAGTAAAATGAAACAACTAGACGAGATTGCTGAAGGAATAGCAGACGTCACTATGGAATTAATGTATGATAGTATAGATTGGCAATTAGAGGACTTCGATCAAGAAGGCGACGAATATAATGCTATACACTCTGAAGTAATGTTTCGTGCGATCGAGAAAATGTGGTTCGAAATAAAGAAGGGCTACTATGAAAACCCTCTAGAACAACTACCCGGCTATATGGGTACAGAAAGAGGTTAAATTGCAAACGTATTACGGTCACCGATCGATAATATATATGTAATAAGCTAGACGAGTAACTTAATTAGGTTGAAGGTGGCTGTATACGGCCCGTAACTCTTTAACACATAAGTGAATTGCTAGTGGAAACTAGGTCAGGTTAGAGACGCAAGACAGGCTTCGCGACTCGGGCTACCGACGGGTATGAGGTTCGAATCCTCACTAGTTGCTAATTTAAAACTAAATAAAATGAGTAAAACTAAATTTAACGGATTTGAAAAGTATTTCATCCAAACAGCGTTAAAAGCCGCTATCGAGCAAGCGGAAGAGGACATTAAAAAACTAGTAAGCGATGGTAAAAGGCCTATATATGCCGAAGGTTATTTCACCATGGTAGGTAATGAGATCATTGATAAAGTAAATGACATGACACTTAAAAAATACCAAGATTAATTTTGCAAACAAAATACGACAGAGTAATGATAATATAATAAACTAAAAATAAATAATTATGAGTAGATTAACCATTTATGAAAGGCTAAAGCCTGAAATCAAAGAAGCATTGCATTCACCAGAAAACAAAAAGTACCAAGCCAGTGTTGACTCTATAGTCGAAGCGCTTTCAAGCACTACATTTTATAGTGACTTAAAAATTAGCGACGTTAGCTCACTATATACATTCACTCACCTAGAATTCTACAGAGTTTCCGCTTGGGATTTTAAATACGGTGAAAACATTTTAACACCTATAGACAATGAGTAATGCCGAATTACAAGAACGAGCAAGTAATAAAGCTTTCGCTAAGATCACTATGCTTGATTTCGATATCGACAAATTAAAAAGCGATATAAAGAATGAATTGTATGGTGGTCTTGACCGCGAGCAAATGATTTTGCTATACACCTCAACTTTGCGTGAACGTGAAGTATGGAATCATATCGCTACAATAATAGAAACTAATAATTAATATATATACCAATGACTAAAGAACAATTAGAATTAAAAGTAAAAGAGTTAACAGCGGCGTTAGCTCAATTTAAAACCGATCAAGACGAACTTCAAAGACAACTTAATCAAGCAAACCAAGATCTTGAAGACGTAAGTAAACCAGTAATAACTAAAGAAACTCGTGAAGCCATACGTCAACAGGTTTATGAAGCTGTAAGTAATTACGACTTTAGCAATGTAGATAACTACGAATATGACTTTGAAATTAATTATGACAATCGCATAGAGTTAAGTAATCTAGAATTTAACTACACTGATGATCTCGAAGAAACCTTATGTGATTATGTTGAATCAGTGTTTAAAATACAAGACAATGACGAAGAATAAAACAAAGTTGCCTGCATGGTTTAAAGGTGTAATATACGACAAAGGCGATGAGGTACAAAACGTTTTTAGCGGCGAATGCTATACACTTAATAACGTAGAGTTATCTATGTACGATTTTATAATGGGTACTCAGTATGTCATGGAGGTCGCGCCGAAAACCGTAACAAGAAAACAAATTAGTGAATTTCATAAAGCACTTAGTTGGTTTAGATCAAACAACTCAGAAGCTTATATGGTATTATTAGACTAACACTATGGCAAATATGAGTTACTGTCGCTTCGAAAATACAGCAAAAGACATGAGAGACTGCATCTATGCGATCGAAGAGCGTGATGTATATGAATTTAGTAGTTACGAGCTATCTGGATTTAAAGACGTGCTAAAATATGCACGAGACATTGTAAACATGGAAGATAACATTGAACGAATAATTGAATACTATGAATCTACTGACACAGAATAGTAAATTAAAAAAGACATCAAAAGAACTCGGGCTTCGGGTTTTTAACTTTGGTATTCCCGCCTACAAATCTGCTAGCGGGAAACTGACGTGCCCCATGGCTGACAGTTGTGTAAAATTCTGTTATGCTAAGAAAGGAGCCTACATTTGGTCTAACGTAAAACCGGCGTTTGAAAAGCGTTATCAGCTAACAAAGACTGACAACTTTGTTGAAGCTATGAACGCTGAAATACGTAAGAAGAAACCTGATTACGTCAGAGTCCATGATAGCGGGGATTATTACTCGCCCAAATATCTAAAAAAGTGGATCGAGATTGCTATACACAATCCGAACGTACGGTTTTATAGTTACACCAATATGATCGATATGATGTTAAAAACCTCATTACCAGACAATTACGATATTATATTTAGTGACTCAGGTAAACAAAAACATTTAATAAATGAAAGAAAACACAGACATACCAAAATCTTTTCTAATCATAGCGATCTTGTATCTGCTGGCTATACTGATGCTTCATCTGTGGACCTCTACGCCACAAGATGGTTTAATAGAACTAACAAAGTGGGATTAGTATTTCATTAATTTGCAAACGTAATACGAACACCAATAGATAATATAATAAACAATAATAAATATGACAAACACACTTGAATCCATAATGGTTGAATCTAGCGCTATATACAGTGCAGAATACAACAACAAAGAAAACACTATGTTAGTATACTTTAACAACGACAGTATATATAAGTACCACGACGTACCTATATTCTATTGGCGTGGGTTATTTGAATCTACATCTAAGGGTAAATTCCTCAACGGCTTTATCTTTAAAAAGTTTAAAGCTGAGAGAATAGATCTATAATGACAGACGAACAACTAGAAAACTTAGCTACTCGCGTTGCTGAATTAGTTTTGACCGGTCTTATTGAAAAGCAAAAAGAATGGGATCAACAATTCACTACAGACCTGAACGAATTAACACAAGATGGATTTGGTAATGCGAGATTAGTTAACGAGGAAGAATTAATACTCGCTGAAATGGCTAGGCTTATGACCCTATTGTCATCTTATGAAGAAAATGAGCAATACGAAAAAGCAGCTATAATACATAATAAACTAAAAATACTAGAAAACAAACTTAATAAACTTTAATATGAATATATTTTATTTGTCGCATGACCCTAAGAAAGCAGCGCAATATCAATACAACAAGCACGTTGTTAAAATGATTCTCGAAACCGCACAACTATTATGTACGGCACATCACGAGCTTGGTTCCACCATTGATATACCATACAAAGCTACACATAAAAATCACCCTTCGGCTATATGGGTAAGATCATCTGCTGAAGCGTATATGTGGGCTTATGAGCACATGCTAGCCTTAGGGCAAGAATATACTAGGCGTTATGGCAAACATCACTTAACAATAACTAAGTGCCGTGATTTGCTATACACATTACCCAACAATATATCTAACGACGAATTTAAGCAACCACCACAATGTATGCCTGATCAATATAAAGTATCGGGCAACAGCGTGCTGGGATATTGGAATTATTATGAAAACGAAAAACACACAGTAAAAAACAAAGATGAGCAAAAAATTATACGACCACATAACATCAACGAATTATGCGAACATTAATACAAAGATACAAAAAGAACAAAAGAAAAGCAAAGCACGTAAGGTTTCTAGAAAACAGAATAGCGTTCCTACACAATGAGATAGTTAATGCCTCATTTAAAGGTGAATACAGTTTTAATAAAAACATAACTGTTATGCACGGTAACATAGAAAATAAAGCAAAGCTTTTAAAGAAGTACAACAGAAGATTAAAGATTTTAATCTACTAATGCGACGATAGCTAATATATAATTAATAGTAATAACCTAATGTCACAATACGACCGAAACACCACATACCTAGATAAGCATCGTATAATATACAGGCAAAACCCTACAACTGATACTCCAACAGAAGCATTCGATTGGGGATGGTTTTATAAAGACGGGACACATCAATGCTATACATTGTTTAACTCACGAGCTAAAATAACCACATATAGAAGCCTTAAATGGCATTTGTATGTATTATGGTATCTTAATCCACAATTGGATCAAGAAAGCTTCAATGCTATTGCCGAGCATATATGCAACAAGCGAGCGGGGTTTGTAACATTCAAAGTTTCTGAACAGCTATTGCAAAGCATGGTTTACGATGTATCCTTAATGGATCTTGAACGCCCACCGCCTAATAAACTACGTAAGGTTATATTTAAAGACTTTACAGGCTTGGATATGCGACAAAAGCTATCTATAGTAGGCAAGCTAGTTGGTAGGACTAAAATATCTGAAAGCGAAATATACGATGCAATGCTACTTATAAATGATAGTCAAATTAAAATAACGGTTGCAAGACTTGCTGATGCACTTAATTGTTCAACAAGAACCATATACCGTAATATGAGTAACGAACTTAAAAAAGAAAAAGAATTACTTAATCAACAATTGTAATTTTGCAAACGTAATACGAATAAGTATTGATAATATAAACGATGAAAAAATATAACATACAAAACTACATAAGGTACAAAGAAGATCTAAAAACTTCTATATGTAATCTAGAAGGTAAGTTTTACGACGAATACACCAGAGATGAACTAATAATAAAGTTTATGCCACTTGTAGAGAATTTAGCGCGTAAGTTTTCAACATCACAGCAAGCTTCTGGTGTACTAAGCATAAACGATCTAATTCAAGAAGGCAACTCAGGCTTAGTTAAAGCCGTGGATAAAATAGATTGGTTAATGATAGATAAATCTCCGGATGTTGAAAAAACCTTAAAATCTTTTTTAAGTAAAAGAATTAAAGGATCAATAAGACGCGCAATAGATATTAACCGAGGCGATATTAAAATACCTGAACATAAATTACAAGAGATTAGAAAAAATCCTGACGATGATAAAATGGTTTCGCTATTCTTTAATAGTATATTCACAAGTTACGATGTTACCACCGACAATGGCGATGAACACATTGCTTATCAGCTTGCGGATAATTCAGAGCCATACAATATAAATATACTTAATGCATATTTACTTAGCTTAATGAAAGAACACTTAACTCAAAAACAATATGACGTTGTTAGATTGTTTTATGGATTAGATTGTGATAGGTATTCAGCTAAAGAAATAGCGGGCTATATAAATTTAAAAGTTCCTACTGCAACAGTAATAGTTTCTCAAATTAAAAAAGAGGCTATTGATTGTCTTATCGCTAATGTTGACGCAACGCAAGTGATTGATTATCTTTAATTTAGGTGCTTAATAAACTAAATAAATACGTAATTATATAAATAAGAAAACCATAAACCATATGACCATAAATGAAAAACTGGCAACTGTCCAGACAAAGTTTAAATCTAAAAAATCTAGATTTAATTCATTCGGCAAATATAACTTCAGATCAGCCGAAGACATTCTCGAAGCAACAAAACCCTTTCTATTAGAGTTAGGAGTTACAGTAACAATTAGTGAACAATTAGTTGAATCACACGGATTCCCTATTATTTGTTCAACTGCTACTATTTCCGATGGCGAAAATGCTATACACGCTACAGCGTTAGTTGGCGTTGATCTCGACCAAAAGGGTATGCAAATGCCTCAAAAATTCGGTAGCGCATCATCTTACGGTAAAAAATATGCTCTTGGAAATTTATTTCTAATTGATGATACTGCAGATAGTGACGCAACTAATTCTCACGGAAGGGGTGCTGCGGCGAAACAAAAACCAACTTTAACCTCAACAAAAGATCCAGCTTATCCAAAAGCGGTTCAATATGTAAAAGCAGGTGGTAAAGTAGAAGTAATTAAAGCTAAATATGCTTTGTCTCAAGAAATTGAAAAAGCATTACAAACACTATAATATGAACAAAGAAGCAGCTATTGAAAAGTTAAGAGAAGATGAAAACTATTACGGCAAGTTTGGTAAGCAATACTTGTCTAATAGTGATATCGGCACCTTACTTACAAATCCTTTAGCGCTTGGTACGTCTATGAAACCGTCGGCGGCATTTTTAGTCGGTGGTTATTTTCATACTGCAATACTAGAGCCAGATAAGCTTAAGAAGTATAAGATAGTAGAAAGTTCAACACGAAGTACTAAAGCGTATAAAGAGATCTCAGGCGGTGAGCTGTGTCTTCTGCAAAAAGAAGTAGATCAAATTGATCTAATGACAGATAAAATGTTGGAAAACGATATTTGTCGAGGATTGATAAGGGGTACTAATGTAGAATACGAACAACCTGGGATTACTGAGTTAGAAGGGCTGCAATGGAAAGGCAAAGCGGATATTGTTAATCACGAAGAAGGGTTAGTAATTGATCTAAAAACTACGGGTGATATTTCAAAATTCCGCTGGTCCGCATCCAAGTATAACTACGACTCACAAGCTTACATTTATAGTAAACTATTTGGTTATGAAATGTTGTTTATAGTTATAGACAAAACCACACACCAAATAGGAATATTTGATTGTTCCCCTGAGTTTTATCAAAGAGGAGCAGACAAAGTTCAACAAGCGGCAGAGCAATATAGGTTGTTCTACCAAAACCCGGATTTTAATCCAAACAATTATTTTATTAACAAAACCCTTTAAACTATGGGAAGAACCAGAAAAAACCAAACAAAAGTATGCACAGTAACAGGAGTTGAAACTAGTGTTACAAATTTTTACACCAATCAAAACCATGTAAAAGCCGTAGACAACTTAAGGCGGAATAGCGGCGCAACAAAACAACAGTTGCAAAGAATGTTTAATCAAGTAAATCAATATTAAGAATGGCAAGTATTATTAAAGCGAGTATCAATCTGAATGAGATACCAAAAGACAAAATCATTATTGGTAAGAAGGGTAAGTATTTACCTGTAACTATTACTATCAATGATGAAGTAGATCAGTTTGGGAATCAGGGTCCGATTGTTGTAGCGCAAACAAAAGAAGAGCGCGAAGCTAAGCAAGGTAAAACTTACTTAGGAAATGTACAAGTAGTATGGACAAACGGCGAGAATGTTGCCGCCGCTCCAAGGCAAGACCAACCAGCTCAGGCAGCCCCGGCTCCTGCGCCTGCAGATGATCTTCCGTTTTAATGCACTATAAAAACAACGGCGAACTAGTGTGTCAAATGTGTCACGCTGGTATGTCGCAAGAAGAAATAGATTTTTGCGATATATGCCCAGAATGCAGAGACGGGGATTAACAATTAAATTAAATTAAATGCAGACATTAGAGATCAATGGATTTGTTATTGACGAGTTCAATATACATAAGCTTGAAGAGGGAAAGAAGCAAGGCACATGCCCTGTATGTTCTCACGATAGAAAACCCAAGAATCAAAAAGCTAAGTGCGCTTCTTACGATTGGGAACGGGGTCTCGGTACTTGTCATAATTGTAATACATCATTTCAATTAC
>JAAHTH010000985.1_pt1 | contig 26069 bp, 31 predicted proteins | sample 6116091 | NCBI WGS metagenome assembly JAAHTH01 (sample SAMN13939990, study PRJNA603662) | sponge metagenome | isolation source: marine sponge | host: Mycale hentscheli | place: New Zealand | collected 2006
TAACGCCGGCCGGCTACGCGATGGCGGAGGCGCAAAGAGCTATTTTTGGCGTGGCCGGTGTGGGAGATGTTGCTGCGATGAATCAGGCAAGTGGGGGTGCTGATAATGTGAATAAAAAAATTACATTCTGTCCTACATCAAGTATTGCTGACGCGGCAAAGGGGATGTGTCCAAATGCAGCAACTGCTGTGGGTCAGGGTCTTGAATATGGAATAATCCACGTCGTTATAAAAGCACAGCCCTCCGGTGGCGGTACTGCTGGCGGCACCGACGCAATGCGTATAGAACTGCAGTCTACACCTTATCAGGCGACGGCAGCGGGGCCGATAAAATGCAGTGATAATGGTCAAATACCATTGTTTGTCATGATACGAATGCATGTTAAAATTGGATCCGAAACTGTAATAAATATCGGCAATCTGCAAGACCATGGTACGAACAATCCAGCCCAGGACCCGGATCCTGAGACGAACGGACTTACGGTTGCCCAGCAAGCAGAGGGCACGCGCCCAGCCTGGATCATACGCACTGCCGCTAACCCGAGTAATCCCCCTTCCATAAATCCTGGATTACCTGGTTTAAAAGTGGCGATGGATGGAAGCACGCAGCCACTAATGGCTGCAACAGCTATTAACAATGCTACTGCAGCAATCTTACGGGTTTTTGCCGGGACGGGAAAATGGGCTGATTTTGTGCAGGCTATTACAGTTGTTGAGCCGACTCCTGCGGAGCAGGCGCAAATGCAGCAGCAGCAGGCGGCGGCGCATCCTGCCGACCCGGCGGCGGCGGGGGCGGCGTTAGCGGCGCAGGTGGCGGGGCAGCAACAAAAGGCGGCTATCGCCAGGCGGTGTAGAATACTTGTAAATAATAAATCTATTGTTAAATCATTAGGTGATTCTATCCAAGAAATTAACGCGTATGCACCAAACGGTGGTTATGTTGCGGGCGGTCCATGGCAAACCGCGGCGGCCGGGGCGCCCGTGCCGAGGATTATCCCTCCTCAGGGTGTGGTTGGCGGCGCAGGGTTCAGGTGGACTGATTGTCAGGACCAACCTTCTGCTCAAAGAGGCGCTATAGCAGTTATGTATGGTGATAATATTAATACATCTTGTATATCTTCATTTTCAAGCGCAGGTTCAAGGACCGGAAACAAACGTTGGCTACGAAGTGTTCTAGCTGTAAGATATGATCCCCCCGCCGCCGCCGCTGGTCTTCAAGCTGGTGGTAAAGGCAAAACAAACTGGAAAAAAACTATACGCAGAAGAAAACGTAAACAACCTAAAAAGTCTAAGTATAAGAATAAGAAAAATATGACATTTAAACAAAAAAAAACTAAGAAATTTGTGAATAAAAGAAAAAAGAAAAATACAAAACGCAAGTAAGTTCTACTGATGATCTTAAACTAAATCTCTCTTTCGTAAATATAATAAAGCTTCAATATTATATTTATATAAATGGACTCATACCAAACTAAGAACGAGAGAATCGTCAAATTTTACAATGATAACCCTTCTCTCAATTTTGAAGATATGAATCTTCTATTAATTCAATTTTTAGAAAATATACTCAAAACTAAAGATAATTCTGATGGAGCTTTCATCGCCAAGCAGGTTTTTGATAAAATTTCTTCCATGCACGATGAAGTTTCACAACATAATTCTAATGTAGAGAGAGAAATGACATTTATTAAAGAATCTATCAGTCAAAGTAATAGCACTATTAAACTTCTTACTGATTTTCAAAATACATTCCTTCAAAGTGTGAGAGATATCTATGAAAATAATGAACATAAAACGTCCACTCAGATATCTGATAATATACAAAAACAGCTTTCTGTCATGTCTGCCGATATTCAAAAGGAAATCTCTCCTATTCTTGATTATTCAGCCAGAAATCTTATTAATGATTATGTCGCTACTTGTAAGTCTGATTTACAAACCATTATTAAAGAATCTCAATCTGAACATTCCTTTGAACATATTCAGCAGAATTTTACCGAAAAAACCAAAGATATTATTGAACAAATTTCTTCTCGTCTTTTGGAATCCGAAACACGTCTTAATTCCACATTAGCTAGTAATACTATACAATTATCCGAAAGTAAAAGTTTACAAGAACGAACCTCATGCGAACTTGAAGAATATCTCGGTAAGTATAAAAAATCTGTTCTAAAAGGAGAACAAGGTGAAAACAAGCTTGTTAATGTTCTTACTGATGTCTTCCCTTCTGCTGAAGTTCAAAATGTTAGTAAAACTGGACATTCTGGTGATGTAATCCTTATTAGAGATCAAAAAGATAGAATTTTACTTGAAAATAAGGTCTATACGGAAAATCTTCCTACTAAAGAAGTTCACAAATTTCAGCGAGATGTTGATGAACAAAAATGTCATGGATTATTACTATCACAAAATAGTGGTATATGTCATATTGAAAATTGGCATATTGATATTGTCAATAATAAAATTCTTGTTTATCTTCATAATGTTCATGATGATCCAGACATTATCAAGCAAGCTATACAATTAATTGATTCTCTCTCTGCTAAATTATCTACCGTTTTAAATGATTCTGATGACTCTGAAACAAAAATTGAAATTCCACAAAATGTTCTTGAAATGATGAATCATGAATTTAGTCATCTTAATGAAATTATTAAAAATATTAACACACTCAACAAAAAATATCAAAAAGATAGTGATGAACTTCTTAAAAAATTATCTCTACCTGCACTTGATCGCTTCCTTACTTCACAATTTGGTGTGCAAAATATCCCTGAAAAAGCTTTGTTTAGATGTGAAGAACCCGGTTGTCAATATGCTGGACTAACTAAGGCTGCATTAGCAGCTCATAAAAAATCACATAAAAAATCTAAAAAAGTTGTAACTAATCCGCAAACTCCTGTGATTACAGTTAATACTAGTAATTCTAATAAGCCTAGTAATTCTGTTATTTCATATATTCAAGATAATGATTCACCTACATTTGAACCATAATTAATTATGTATCTTATCTATCCAGTATTTTAATTTTAACTTCTCCATATTAAATGTTTCTTTTGAAAATTTCTCTATTGTTTTAATTAACAGTTCTTCATTCACTTCTACCCATCTATCTACCAATAACACTGGTAATTCATCAAATAATGCATCTATTCTCATACCCGAGCGTTTTACTATTGGAATGCATCCCAAACATAATGCCTCCCATGTCCTATGGCAATCCCAACCTCCTCCTGGTGGACTCAACACAAATGCACAGTCTGTCATTGTTTTCCAGCAGTTCTCTCTTGTTTCATTCATATTTTCAAAGTGAATTAACTTTTTTTCTATTTTATCCAAGCTTTCTATTCTTTCATTCTTATAAAATTTTCTACTATTTCTATCTATTACTTCTTTATGATAATTAACATAGCATTTTAGTTTTCTCTCTGAAAAATGTTTAGCTCCATATAGTGCCTTTTTTAAAGTTGTCTCTTGATTTAAACAGCTTGTTTTAGGCCCCCATGATCCGTCGCCCGCTTTCATTGTATGATAATCCAGTCCTATTGGTAATGGTTCTATGCGGGGGTCAAATGATAATAAATTTTGACTATACCATTTTACGACTTTACCTGAATTTAATATCTGCTGGGCAATGAATCCTATATTTGCTGATACAGATTCATCGCCGTCGCCTGATACCAATATAAACTTTCCGGTTATATTCGGTAAGACTGCTGATGCAAAAAAAGGTAAGCTTGTTATACAAATATATAAAGAGGTTGCATTATCTTTTCTTTCTTCTGCAATTCCTCTTTCTATTTTTCCAAAACGAGAAATACTTGAACATATTGGCTTAGAGTGCATGCCACACGAATGTAAAATTCCACGTGAGCTTACAAAATCACAATTATTTTCTTCACGATTATTTTCTTCGCTCATTATAAACTATATAATATAATTATCTTTATTATGTTTAATCACCTTGTTGGCGATAATGGTGATAATATACCTATAATGCATGCTGCAATACATGCCGCGAATAATGAAAACAATGCTATCCAAAGAGCTCCCACCATCCAAATAATCACATTTTGGCCTACAGGTGAACAAACATTACAGTATTTGTCATCCCCTTGAATCCACATAATGAATCTACCTAGTGGCCATGCAACTATAGCAAATATACAAAGAACCTTGATATTTGTTTTTCTTTCTTCAGTGCAACATGAAGTTTTTTTCATCTCGTAAGGTGTTTCCTGATAAATCTTTCCAATTTCAACATCTTCCACACTAATCATATTTATTTCAATACTTTCTTATTTTTTTGTTTCAATTTTATCTGTATATATTCCATCTGATACTGTTTGAATTATTTTTTTCATTTCTTTATCCCTTGATTCATCACTTACTGGCAACGTTGTTAACAATAAATCTGTATATAGAGTAGAACTCTTTTCTTCGCTAAGATATGATTCTAGATTTTCACTTCCTATATTTTGAGCTCCCTCAACACATTTCGCCGAAATTGAACCTATTGCAGTTTTCAGTGTTTTATTATCTGATGTATTTTTTTCCCATATTCCTGCATCTTTTATATATATTGTATTTTTACTTGGATCATTGCAAAATACTGGCCTTTTATCTATTTCTATTTCTCCTAACTCTTTTAATAAAAAATTTGATATACCTTTTACATACCCTAATTGACGTATGGTATTTAAATCGGAAAATCCTATTTTTAATTGTTCAACAAAATCAGATATATTTAATGCATCTTTACATTTTTCATTCAAATATATACTAAGATTTATTGTATTATTTATTGTATTATTTATTTGTTTTGGTTCAGTATTTTCATTTTGTTTTTTCAATAGCTCATTCTGTTCTTCTTGTAATCTTAATTTTTTCTTTTCTATTTCTATTAATTGTCCTTGTTGTTCTAATTGTTTTAAAACAATTAAATCGTCTGTTTTTGCATCATGATCTGGCATACATTTCTTTTTATGCTTCCATATTCCCGATTTTGTTTTAAAGCATGCATTACAATTTTCACATTGTAAACCATGTTTTCGTAAATGTTTTAATGTTTCTAAATGCTTATTGTAATGCGTTATATTATTTGTGCTATAATTACATTTTATGCATTCATATTTTGAGACTGACTCTTCATTTTTGACGTCAAAATTGGCGTTATCGTCTTGATATGTATAGGAAATATCGGGGTTCATTTCACACATTTTTTCAGTCTCATTTTTTGCGAATTTTTGCGAATTTTGCGAATTTTGCGAGTTTTGCGAATTTTGCGAGTTTTGCGAGTTTTGTGAATTTGTTTTTTCTAAGCATTCTTCGTGTGTTGATTGTTCGCTTGTAGAAATTATGACATTCTCAGTCTTTGTATCTTCGGTTTCCAAAAGTTTCTTTTGGTGTCGCTTGCTCTTAAAATGTTTTGTTAAATCATTTTTACGACTGCAATTATAATCACATACATTACAACGGAAAAACTTTATACTTTTTTTTGCGAATTTTGGAAACATTTTTCCTAGTTTACTTAATATTAATAAAAATTTTTAAGTATTTTCACTAAAAACAGGATTTATCTAAGCCTTGATGATTTTTCATTTTTGAATTTTTTTCATTTTTTTCCCTTTGATGGATCTAAGGGGTTTTGAATTTTTTGAAAAAATGTATAAATTTTTGTACCTAATATACATAATTTCAATAAATATTCATAAAAAACCCAAAAAAATTCAAGGATTAAAAACAAGAAAAAGAGAGAAAATCTTTAAATATCTTTATTCACAGGATTCTGTGAATATCCTTATTATATTATTATATCCAATTATTTTTCATTTTAATTTCCGTGATCTCATGTTTTTCATCACTATTTATTATAAACACACCTATTTTTAAATAATCCTGTTGATCAAAACTATCAACATCTTCTAATTTTATTTTATATTTTTCACGATATTGTAATAATTTCCTTTGATTTTCTCTCTCATTACTTCCGCGTTCTATATAACATGATATATAACAAATATCATCAACTAATGGAATAAATGCACTATTTTTATCTAACCATAATGGTATACATTTCATATATTCACTCCTTTTTTGCCATATAAAATTATTTAAATTCCAGCGTAAACGAATATTTATTACTATGTTATTTACTATTTTAATATTAATAGGGCCTGTATAATTTTTTATATATTTTTCTAAGAAATCTACTATATTTTGACTAAGAGAGAAATTATTTGAATGTTTGCTTTCTGTTGTTAATCCAAAAACATCATTACTGTTTTCGTTCTTAAACGCATCTATAAATGCTACCTTGCCTTTATTAAAAAGAATATCTATACTATATACCTTTCCTTTTAATTGCGGCATCCAAAACATTCCACTCGGACGCCATTCAGAGAGATATTCCTCATATTCATCTGCATTTTCTATTTTTATTATATCACGACCACCACCATATAAATTGTATATTGGTTTCATGCATATTGGATACTTTGATGGATATATCCCTACAGGACTACATGCAACATCTTGAGCTTTTATTAAGTCTAATTTATTATATACATAATTTAAGTTATGATGTAAATTATAAGCTTCTATATCATTTATAAATAAATTTTGCCATTTCATATATATAATATCTATATCTAATATCAAAAATAAACGATTAACTCTGATTTTGAAATTCTAATTATTACGACATATTCTGGAAACCGAACACTCACAATAAATAGAATTTAAAGTATTTTATTAAATTAGTTTTTGAACAGCCCAGAGGGCATGTGGCTTAGCCACTGTTCAAAAACTTTAATACTGATATAATCTCTCTACCTGCAATGAAAATGACCAATCTGCATTTGACAAATTTACTAAATTTCCATGATCATCTATTAAACGAACTGAAAATTTATCCAAATTTACCGGACCTAAATAATTACGTGTATATGTATCAGACACTTTATCATCCACATATAATTCACCGTATGATTTATTTCCTAATGATATCTTTCCTAATATATCTATATCATTTGCACCCGTGGCTATATTAGATTTTGAATTTTTCTTACGATTCTCCTGTATTACAAATAACGAATATAGCTGAGCTCTTGTTAATTTTGATGTGTTGTTATATACTCCTCCCGTAGGCAAAGTTCCTACTGTATTATTAGATATGTCACAACTGAAATATGATGGAACGTTCAGTGTTGTATCTGTCGGTGTTATATTTATTACACCCTTATTACTACGATTCCTTTGGTTATCATCTAGCACTATATATAAACACGAATTTACATGCCTCAGTTTCCAGTCTGATAGTGTTCCTGTTGTTGTTGATGATGTTATCCCATCCGGATTACTCCAATATGAATGTGCTTCGGCTGTTATATTATCATTATGTGAGACATCATAGCTTTCTTGTCTAAAACCTAATAACCACCCCAATGAAGACTGTTTGTTTACTGTTAAAGCAGCGCAGTCTCTTGGACATTTGAAATCATCGCCCCAGAAGTTTATTGATATATCATTGCCTGAGGTATTTGTGAATTCTACATATCCATCAGGAGTAACTGTTAAGGTCAATTCTGTAAATGCTGCACTGACATCTTGTAATGTTGGATTACCAGCTGGTATTTCTACACAACTAGGGTCTGTCGTTCCGCCAGTGTAGTATATTTTATTATTTCCCTTCTTAGGGTCTATCTCAAGCCATGTGTATGGTATTTCATAGCTTTCCAGTTTTATAGACATGACATTATGCACCTCTTCAGTCATATTTATACTATAATTTGTTGAACATCCAAGTTGTGGATAACTATAAAACTTGCCATCAGGTAGTGGTCTAAATTTACTGTCTATGTTCATTAATGAAATGATTTTATTATGTGTATTAGGATTCAATACACCCTGAGCATAAGGCACATCAAAATTTTGTTGAACACCTAGGTAATTTTGCCTCATTGCATCGTTGCCTCCATCTCTCTTAGCAAATTGCACATTTGGAGGTCTTACAGGATCTTGTTGTTTCAATGCTCCAAAATTTGATGTCAGCCAACCACCACTTGAATTATTTTGATTATTTATATATGATGGCTTATCGGTATCATCATTATCATCCATTGTTGGAGTAAATAATTCTTGTTCATCGTCTTCTTCGTCTTCATCTTCATCTATATCATCGTCTTCATCTATATCATCATCTTCATCTATATCATTCTCATTGTCAGGATCGGGTATTTCATTTTCTTCATTAATATTTGCATTATCCATCATTGTAAATGATTCTGATGATAATAATTTATACTGCACTTGCACAAAAAAATCAGTTAAACGCTCGTCATCACGATATTTTGTTATGAAAAAATCTGTTCTCTCTACAATTTCTTTTGCACTTGCATTATTTTCTAGATTACACAAATCATATAAATCCTTAGATGTATAATTTTTGATGTCTAAATCTATATCATCATTCATAAATATAAATTATTAATATATTTAAATATATTAATTGCTGTTTAAATAATGCGTCTTTTCTTTATCCGTCACGAAGAACGTCCAGATAATCCTGCTTTTAAAACACAATTAACTGAATCCGGACAATTTAGAGCAGCTACTTCTATAAAAGATAAATTATCCAAACTTGGTATAACTACCATTTTTTCATCACCATTTATCCGGGTTTTACAAACTATTCAACCATTTGTTCTAGAATCTGGTGTAAAAGTTAAAATAGATTTCGGCGTGAGTGAAGGACTTAATAGTAGTGTTTTTGTGCCTTCTGATACTTTCTCTACACCCGATATTGAATGTAACATTGATGCAAGCCATATATCATATTATGATGAAGAATTTTATTATGCCCCCGAAAATGAAATGGATATAAATCAACGAGTAAAAATATTTTTGGATGTATTGCTAAAAAGATACGGAAATACAAATGAAACTATATTAATTGCGACACATAAATGTGTATGTAATATATTGATTAGACTAATAAGTAAAGAAATTAGACATATTGACGCACCATTTGATATGGGACAAATTAGTTATCTAGACAATAATGAGCTAAAAATAATTGATTAATATTTAGTTAATTTTAATAAGAATATATATATATGATTTTTAGTGCTTTATTTACATTGGCTGCCATAATAATTACAGTATTAATGTTTATTTTTCCAAGTAATACTACACCAACTGGAAGATTTGGATTATATGATACATTTGCTATGTGGGTATTTACTTATTTGATGATTAAATGGACTGTTAAACGAACTACTGATTTGGATTTATATGCACCTAGTTATTTTACATTGCTTGTTATTTTTATTACCACTCTAATTGGTATTTGTTCAGGCATAGTTTTAGAATATAAAAAGGGAATTTTTGGTGTTAATTGGCCAAATAAAATTGAGTATGATATTAATGCCCGAGTTGCGCTAGCGTTTTTTTTAATTCACGCAGGTTTTGCATGGCCTGGTATAAAAGATTTAATTAGAAAAGAGGAAATTGAAGATGAAACATTTGAATCTATTAAGGACGGAACTCTACCCAATGATAAAGATGATCTTGTGGAATACATGAAGGATGATGTTATTACACAAGAAGAAGGACAAAAAATATTGGATAAAAAGAAAAAAGAAGCTGCAGCAAATGAAGGTGGAGACGACGCGCAATCAGGAGGAGCTATTTCGTTTATTAATTATGCTATTAGAAGAGGAAGAAAAATATTTAATCAAAAGGGAGGTGATGATGCTGATGAGGAGGAATATACAATGCCGGATGAAGATGAGGTAGATTTTATTGAAGAAGCTAGCACTAAAAAGAAAATAAATGATATGATTGCAAATAATCCTTATATCAATGCTAGAACAACAGTTGATGCTCCATTAATTCTTGGTTGGTTATTGTATATTATTATTGAACCCTTACTTGGAACACCTACTGCGGGTCCATTTGTTAATATGTGGAATAGTTACGGCACTATGTTTAGTAATTTGAAAAAACCTACAAATTTATGGGGATATTTTTGTCAATTCAAATGGCTAGGACTTATTTTTACAATTTTTACATTACTTATTAAAATATTTACCTTAATACCAATCGTTTGGTTACTTAAAATGATAATAATTATTGTTTTAATATTAGCTATATTCTTTTTTGTGATTGAGCCTGTATGGACCAAGTTTGTATATCCAATTCTTAAAAAATTATTTTCAGGTGTTTCTAACATGGTAAATGTATCTTTCCTTGGAACTGGTGGAATGATGGGAGGTTTATCTAATAGTTTACTATAAAATTGAAGTTTAAAAATTATATCTTAATAAAAATAAACGATGACCGATAATAAAGAATGCGCATGTTGCATTAGTCCTTTTGACAAAGCAATGCACAAAGCCGTAGAATGTCCTCATTGCAATTATATTGCATGTAAACAATGTGTGCGAAGTTACATATTAGGAACAACAAATATACCAAATTGTATGAATTGTCATAAACCATTTGAACAGGAATTCATGGTTGTCAATCTCAACAGAACATGGGTAATGAAAGATTATAAAGATCATCGCAAAAATTTGCTTTTTGAGAGAGAATATTCCAAATTGGTTGACACTATGCCAAAAATTGCAACCTATAAAAAAATTTCTGAGTTGACTGACAAACGAATTGAGGTTGCTAAGCAACTTACTGAGTTAAAAGATACAATGACAGCTCTTCAGGCCGAACAATACAAAATCAATGTTAAAATAAATTTACTGAAAAATGGTGAAGATCCAGATGAAAAAAAGAAAAAGTTTATTATGGCATGCCCATCAGAGGGTTGTCGGGGATACTTAAGTTCTGCATATAAATGTGAGTTATGTAATCTATACACATGCCCACATTGTAGAGAGATAGTTGGATATAATAAAGACAATCCTGAACATGTTTGCAACGAAGATAATGTAAAAAGCACAGAACTTATAAAGAAGGAGACAAAGGGTTGTCCAACATGCGGAACAAGAATATTTAAGATTGATGGTTGTGATCAAATGTGGTGTATTGAATGCAAAGTTGCATTTAGTTGGAAAACGGGAAAGGTTGACAAGGGTATTGTGCATAACCCGCACTTCTACCAATGGCACAGAGCAAATGGGACATTACAAAGAAATCCTGGAGACAATCCTTGTGGTGGTTTGCCTCAATGGTGGCAGTTCAGAAATACACTTATTCAACGTTTAAATCGTGTGGGTATCAAGAACACAGCTCTCGGTATTCCTATAGGGCGTCAACCTCTGGTGGTGTCGGAAAGAAATTATAACAAATGTGAAAGTTTTTATGAATACATGGAAGCATTTGGTTCGTTGCATCGGACAATATCACATATACAAAATCTCACTCTAATTGATTGTAGGCGAAAGATCGCAGATAATCAAAATCATGAAACAATCAGAGTGAGCTATCTATTAGAGGAAATTGATAAAAAGGAAATGGCGATACGGATCCATAGAAAGGAGGCAGTAGCTAGAAAAGAGATAGAGTTAAGTCATATATATGAGCTTCTAGTATCATGCAGTGTTGACTTCTTTAGGGGTTTACATCAGGAGTTGATGTCTCCATTAAATGATGCGGATATGCATGCACACAACGCGGACATGCATGTATGCGAAGCGACCTGTGAGGGGGCAGCCGGAAGAGAAAAGAGACAAGGCAAGGTTATTGCTTCAATTATTAAAATATTTAATCGTCGGTTAGATGAAATGAAAAAACTCATTGAATATTGTAATAATCGGTTTGGTATCATTAGCGGTGTATATAGTTTTAAAGCTCCATACATAGACAACGTGTTTGTATTGACAAAACAGAAAAAAATGGATGTAAAAGGATTGCATACGATGGTATCAAATGAGACGGATAATAAGGTAAATACATTATACCCTAACGCTGAGGGAGGTGTATAGATCTTGTCTCAAACATTAATTTAATTCTATCAATGAGGTTTTCAAGAGTAAGTTGTTTAATAAATTTATGAATAATTTCTATAATTTTTGTTTTATCATCATTATTATATATTTTTTTAATTATATTTACAATGGATTCTTTTTTAATTTTCGTCCAAGATTCAGGATCACCAAAAGATTTTTTAGCTTTTGCGATGAATGAAATAGACATTGTTGTGATTCCTTGACCTCTTTTAAGGTGAGTGCTTCCAGTAAATAATAATATTTCCATAATTAGTATTATTATTTTTTCTTCATTATTAAAATCGGTTGCATCAATACGATATTTACTTTCATAGATATAATTGTTATAATTTCTATTATCATAAATAGGAATATATCGTTGAATATCAATGCCATTTTTAATGATACCAATACCTGCTATAGAATTGGTATCATTTATCATTTCAAATACAATAACAAATGAATCTGTATGTATAGTTTCAGATAGTGGTTGCATAACGCCATAAATACATCCTTCATATTTTTTTCTTTTTCTCCATGCTAAGTTTTCATTATATGTATCTGTTGTAAAGCGTGTGCCGCCGATTGACCACATTTAGTCTTTAAAATAATGTTATTAAATCATTCAATTTTCTTTAATATAGTGCCTTTTTCTTAGTGCTCTTTTTATTGTAATTTTAATAAAATGATTTTTAATGAATTAAAATATAGTGCCTTTTTCTTAGTGCTTTTTTTTATGTTAAAAATAAATAGTTATAAATGCCTGCATAATTTTATCAGCATCTTTTATATTATTAAGATCTAGAAATTCCACAAGTGTTATAGATTTTCCAATATCTTGAGTAATTGATTTCATGGGTAAATATATCACTTTGTTTAAGAACCATGGCGCATCGTCGTAATGATTAAATTTCCATTTTTCAATTGCGCCATCACGTCGTTTTATGTTATAAACCGTATCAAAATCAATAATATTAACACTATTAAATATAGAAATGAAATGTTTCCATGGTATAATATAATGTGACAGTGAAAGAGAATATAATATCATTGTGCTTCTTCTGTACATTGAGCATTTTTTACACATAACACATCCTAAGAAGGGAGTTAAATAGTATTGTTTACATATATTATGCTTTTTTTTACAAATATCACAATCATGTGGATTAAATAATACCATTCGCTTAATAGGTGTTGGTGATAATTTGTGTAAATTTATTTTATATTTCATTTCTAAAAAATCCAATATTAATTCATTTGTTATCAATGTTAAACTATTACTCATCTTAATTTATTATTTGTTATAATTTTAAATAATAAATTCGGATTATAGATATTAAATATAAATTATATACTATCTATAATGAATAATCTTAAGATATTTGTGACCCACTATACGCCATTGACAGAAAGAAAAAAAAATATAGAAAAACAACTTAATATGCTTTCAGTTGATTATGAATTCATAGAAGAATTTGATAGAGAGAAATTGACACGAGAACACTTAAAATTATTTAATTGTAGAAAACTAAATTTGTCTATAATTTCATTGTTAATGAAACATATACAAGCATATAGAAAGATAATATATAGTAATTACAAATATAATCTAATTCTAGAGGATGATGCTATACTAGATACGAAGTTTATGGAGAGTTTAGAGAAGGGTTTAAATCAGTTACCGGAAAATTATGATATGCTATTTATAGGAGATGGAGGTGGTATTCATATTAACGATTATAGACTTAATATAGAAGATAGATCCGAAATACAGGAAAACAAGTTTATATATAAAAAGTCAATAATGCCAAGCAGATCATGGGGTGGTGTTACTCGCTGCACAGATAGCTACTTAATTAGTAAGAAGTGTGTTAAAAATATAATGCATTACATATCACAATTAGGTCCTATGTCAATATGCGATCCTGCTGATTGGTGGTTGAACAGAGTAGCACAAATTCTGAATTTAGAGGGTTATTGGTTGGAACCAACTATAGTGACTCAAGGTAGCGTTAATGGAACTTATACTAGTTCTCTGCGGTAGATACAGGATGGATAAGAATAAACTTTAACGCCTAGTTTAATAGTTCAATAATAGTAGTAGGTGCTTTTAATAAAAAATGAATATATTTTTCAACCCAAAGCTTTGATTGATATTTTTTTTTAATTTCCTGCCATGCTTCATTATCTCTCTTTTTTCTAATAACCTCCATGTAAAAAAGGCCTGTATAAAAAGATTTGTCATCGGTTTCTATAGCAGTTTTAACATTATCATTTTCCGTAAATTCAATATATATGATAAGTTTTTTATAAGGTGCTCCTTCAATAGGTGGGATAGTAATCTTGAGTTTTTGATTATTTAACATTTGGATATTATAGGGAGGTGTAGTGCTTTCAAATTTTTTATTGAAGAACCAAATATAAGATTTTATTCCTTTATTAATACTGGGTAACATTATAATACCTCCTATTATAATGAAGGAATAAAATTATAGGATTTTTTATGTAATTCTAATATAGATTTTCTCTCTTTTTCATTAATAGAAAAGAACGCAAAGAGAGAATTATCATTAATAGTAGTTGGAAAATCATGAATTTTTGTAATATCTGGAATCAATTCAAAAATATATTTTTCTAGATATTTCATTCTGTATCTAGTTGCTTCAAATAAGTAAAGAGCGAATTTGGTTGAGAAAAAATCTCTCAATTGTAAAAATTCTTCATGTGTTTTATTAACAATTACATAATTATCTCTATTTGAAATACCAAATTCACCTTTTTTATCATAATATGGAAATCCATACATTTTATGAGCTAATACAAGTTTTGGAACATTATAATAAGGTCCTTCTGCATTAGTATATTCAATTACTAATTTAGGATTTATACCATTAAGAGTGCAAGTTTTAATATTTTTAAAATTAAAACTTTTTGAATGATCTGAATTTACAGATATTTTTTTAGATAGAGTATTTGTTTTAATAACAGAGAGATTACCTATATTATCTGTATAATCTCTCAATTTATTTATAACTGAAGTGCCAAATACAGGGATCGGTATTTGAGGCTTTAAAATGTAATCTACATAGGCAGAAAGTGATGTATCGTATAATGATATATATTCATTAGGCGTTGTATTTTGCAGTAAAAAGTAACAAGTAGGTGTTTGAGCATTACCAGAAAATATTTTATTCGTTTGGGTATTTGTTAATGAATGCAATTTAAGTATTTTAAATTGTAACATATAATCGTAAATTTTAGCTTTATCGGGTTTCATCCATATAGAAGGTATGATAAAAAGTAGATATCCATTTGTTTTTAATATAGACATACTTTTTCTGACAAAATAAAACCATGCAGTATAACCATCTTCTTTTTTTGACAAGGCATTATTAGTCGGAACTTTTTTTTGACCATTACAATTATAAGGAGGATTACCAAGTATAACATCAAATTGAAGAGAGAAATTATAGTCTATAAAATCATGATTAATTATATTAGAATGTTCTCCAAATATATGTTTTAAATTATCCATGTGCTCATCATTTATTTCTATCATCCAGATCATGTTTTTTATGATATGATTTTTTCTCTCTTCTTTATCAACTATAACATCTGATAATCCTGAGAATAATCTCTTAAAAAGAATAATGCTAAAATAACCGTATCCACATCCAGGATCTAACCATTTTAACTCTTTATTCTTGAACATATCAACAGGCATCATATCTAACATTTCATTGACTAATGAGAATGGCGTATTTATCTCTCCATAATTAATTTTGTTTTCTTTTTTAGAGAATGCATGATATTTATAAGTATCTAGATCCACCTCCATTAATATTATTGAATCTTAAATAATACAAGCTAATACGTAATTATTTCTCTCTTTTTATTATATAATGCCTAGGAAAAAACCAATTAATATTATACTACCCAACGGAGAAAAGCATACAATAACGAAACAAAAATATGAAGAACTAGACGCACAAGCTATTGATATCTTTATAACAGATAATAGAAAGGTTACTCCCGAGTCACTGTATCAAGAAGAACTAGAAAGAAATCAGGAAAATAGGCTAAGTCTAAGTCAGATTTCAACACCTGATGGATCACCTGTATCAGTTTCAACTCCTGATACAAAATTAAATAGAGCAGAGAGGAGATTTGAAAAATTTGGGCGAAGTGATCCTAATGCTGTGAAAAAATCATTAAATTTTTCAGAATCTGATAAAGGTATAATAACTGTATCTACAGGTAGAGATGACCGACCAACATCAAATGAAGAAATGTGTAGAAGAATAGTGGATATGCTTCCTTCAATAGGACTAACTGGAGAGATTAGTCCTAATTTTGAATATGTAAATTTTGACACAGACCAACAAGGACAGCCTTTAGATGTAATAAGAACAATAGGAGGTCATTTTCATATCATAGAATCTTATGGAGGAATTAACCCACCTCATACGGGGATAAGATTATGTTTTATTGTAAAAAATAATGAATATTCTATAGAGGTAGATCATAGTAGTAATCCAAAATTTTCAAAGACCACAAGTTTAAAGGATAGAGATAATGGTTGTAATAGGGCAGGATCTTATATAAGAGATTATAAAGGACAGAGTATAGCAAAGCCTGCACAATATTTAGCTAATGAGTTAATAAGAGATTTAAATTTAAATTATGACAAAAACTTTCAACAGGCAAAATATTTGTTTGAAAAATTACAAGAACTTTATAGTATAATCGTGAGTGCTAATAAGGGTAAAAGATATAATAAGGATGCAGGATTGATAACAGGTGGAAACCGAAAAACGCGTAAATACCATAAACATGGTAAAAATAAAAGAAGTAGAAATAAAAGAAAGAAAGGTACTAAAAAAAGTAAAAGAAAATTAACAAAAAAAAGAAGAAAATAAAAGATCACGTGATAAATCTATTTAGTTAAAAGAATATTACTCAGGGAAAAATAGAAGATATCTCAAATAACAATGTAGAAAATAATATATGCATATATTATAATGGGTGTTCCAGCTGGAATTTTTCGCAAGTTGACTAAATCTTATACCAATAAAGATATGAATGAATCTAAAAAGAGACAAGTGAAGGCTAATATAAGAGAAGCATATACAGCTTTACATAATCATGCTGGTTATGATGATCTAAAAGAAGCAGACGATATAGCCATTACTAATGGAGTAAAGTTAATATTAGATACCCCTGATATTACACCTACTAGGATTGAAAAATACGCAACAGAAGGATTCCCAAATAGAAACAAACCTTCTAAAAGTGCGACTAAAACATTAAAATCATCTGTATTAACAGGCGGTAGAAGAGGTTCACGTAGAAGAGGTTCACGTAGAAGAGGTTCACGTAGAAGAGGTTCATCTAAGAGGAATAATACTAGGAAACAAAAAAGGTAATTAATTCGTTATATTACAATATTATTATTGTAATACAACAACACCGTATTAAAATAAATTACTAGAATTTATAATAAAATAGTATTTAATAAATCTATACATTACAGAGAGGACATTTTTGTTCTGTTCTAGAAACAGAAACAAAATCTCTCCAACAATCATTATGAAAAATGTGATTGCAGTTTAAAATTACACACTGTGAGGATGGTTGAAAATCATCAAGACAAAAACAACAATTATCATTAAAAAGTTTAAGAGGGCTATCAGTAATAGTTTGCCATAAATAAACTTCTTTATATTGTTGATTCCACGGAATGGTAATATTTTTTGCAAACCAATCTTTATAATTTTTGGTTCTAATGGGATACCTCTGAGAACACCTATTAATAACAAAATCAATAAAATCTCTAGAAACAGAAAGGATAGGTTGACCTAAACGATTTTGAGCAGTAGATGTAATATTTTTTGCATAATTAAAAACCTGAAATAAATCTCTGCTACTAAATAATTGAAAATCATGAGTTCTGTTATCAGAAATAAAAGAAATACACAATTCAGGTCTAGCTAGTAATATATTTTTAAATCCCCATGTCATAGTTTTGGTTCCATACATTAGTCCAGCTATATCTTTAATTTCGGTCATTTTTGGTTTACAAAAGCAATAAGTATCCATACTTTTATAATAGAATTTATCACCCTTTAAAATAAGTATTTTTCTAGAAGATGTTCCATTTTTGTAACTATATTTAATTACTTCAATTTCAACCATAAATTTCGTATATATAATTTAAAATATTAGAAAATTGAAACATAATATTTTAAATTATACAATGATATAATGTTCAAGTCACCTTTCAATATTATCTCAAAAAATGGGATTAATCTTCCAGACGAAATTGAAACAAAGATTGCAGAGATGAGTGTGCTGTTGAAGCAAAAACTGAAACAAACATTGGATGATTTAAAAGTTGAAATAACAATAGGCTCTGGAATGTTTGAAAGGGTGTATCCAAAAACAAAGGCTCAACAATTATTAGATTCATTTTATTGGAATTATGGTTCAGAAGAATTAGCCTATGGTTTATCCGAATTTTATGAAAAAATATCAAGTTACAGCAATACAATGGATAAATACTTTGAAATAGTTACACAAAATGGCAATCGTTATGTAAGTATGAAATTTGAACCACATCGCGTAATTAATTTATTAGATTATCAAACTCTTATAACTTTGAGACACTTTCTAACAGAGGAAAATTCTTAGCGTAATCTTTCAACTTTATTTTGTATCTTTTCTGCAAAATTATATATTGGACGTAAAATATATTTCGGATTTTGTAAAATAATTTTTTCAATCGTGATGAAAATGGCAGCTATTAATAAACCAATTACAGCAATAATATAATAGTATATACTATCTATACGTGGTTTCAAGTTATATTTTTCTTTTAATATTTTTGAAACCTGAATTTGAATCCAACTCATGATATCATTAGGAAGTAAATAAGTAAAAAGGATCATAACTAAACCTACCGAGAATCCTTTTGCAATAGAATTATATTTTACAGCCCGCCGAGCAATTAAAAATGTAATACCTAATAGTGATATATAATTAATAAAAGTTGTAGAAATAAAGCCTAAAATATTTTCGGAATGAGCGTTGTATAGATCTTCAAATATACGTGATTGACCTGGACCAGAATTATAAGAGATTGCTGTCGCAAGCAGGTCAAAATTTGGCATATAAACTTCTAATAATTCATAATATTTTTTATAATATAAGAATGATGGTATACATATAACAAAAATAATAAGATATATTAAAAATCCACTAATAATTGTATTGTTATAATTAGCGCTATATACCCAATCTTTGGAAAAAACAGAACGATGCGATGGATCACAATAATCCCACCAATATTTTTTTCCATCCTTCCCTTCTATTTTTGATTCTTTTCCACATTTATCCGATGTAATGCACCATTTATCCGTTCCAGTTCCATAAATACATTTATTTTTCACCATTTTATTTTCTAATGGATTATGATATTCTTCTTTACATTCACAGCCATGTCTAGTTAAAATAGTCATATATATATAAAAAAATATTTTTTATAATAGACAATTTTATAATTATTAATAAAGTGAATCTAATGATCTTTTCTTTGCCTTTGCTTTTGCATTTGCTATTGCCTTTGCTATTGCTGCTACATTAACATTTACTTTCGCTTTTTCATTCGTTTTGATTTTTGTTAACAGACTGTAACAGTCTTTTCTCGGGTTGCTATATGGATCTTTTGTTGCAATATGTTTCTTAATAACCTTCCGATTACCCAAACGTTGAACTTGAACCATCCGTCCTTCAATACAAATATCGGTCACCATATAAGCTTGCATCAAAGAGCGTAAATTGGCTCCGATGCCTGTTGGAAACCACCAGGCGAATGTCACAACACTGTTATTTTGATGACCAATAATTTCGTCAACAGCGCCGTATTTAACAAGAGCGTTTGCAACCGAATCTATATCATCGTGATGAACGATAATTTTGATGGGATCGTTGCATAGTGGCATTTGTATTATAAATAACATTTAATTATTTCGTTTCAATTTTTTAGTTAATTCTAAATTATAAAAATAGAAACATAAAAATAGAAATTTATTTATAGTATATGGATTTTCGGATTAACTAAAAAATTGAAACAGTTTAAAAATAATAAAATAGATACACTAGTATCAGAAGATGGCAAGCGATTCAGAAACCTACAATCAACAATTGTCTGCGATTGGAGGCAAAGATGGTCCCAGATATTTTCACAAAGGGCTCATGCATGCTCTAGCAACTATTTGGATTCGTTCTCGTCCTGACATGGCAAGTAATGACTGCGTGAGAGACTTGCTGACTTGTCCAAGCACAAAGATCAATCGCAAAGCAACTCATCCGTTGCAAAATATGAATAATCCGGCAGCACGCGCAATCAAGCGCAAACTTCCTATGAAAAAATTGGTAAAACGATGGAACAAAATTGGTATGAAGAAACGAGAAAAGATCAAGAATAAATACGTGGCTGAAACAATGAAATCATTTGTAAAATATCTAGTTAAAAAGGTTGACAAGGGGTTTCTAGTTGTCAATGGGCTCTGCGATTCAGCAATTGAATGGCATGAAAACGCAGACACAGACATTGAATGTGAAGCAGAATCGTATCAACATCATTCTGCTCATGATGACAATGTTGTTGGTGAAAATGGATCATTGTCGCCGTGGCCAGAAATGGATGGTTCACCGCATTCACAAGTAAGTGTAACAGGTGACAATGACTATGCAATTGCAAACCAAATGTCAGTTGATTCTGCACCAAAAGTATCCCATTCACCATCAGCAGAGATGAGGAATAAAATAAAAAATGAAATTATTAAAAATAAAGTGATAAGAGAAATCACTGAAATGAAAGCCCACATTAATTCACTGTTGGATGAGAAAATTAGAGGTTTGACTGCAATGTTTTAAAAAAATATAATTAATATTATTTATAATTTTTTATAGTAAATCTGAAATATCGGAACTAGTATTTATATATTCTTTTTGAAATTTACCATTTTTAATTTGCATTAGTATAGCCTGACGTGTATTTAATCCAGCTAATTCAGCATAATTACCATTTACATGAATAAATGTTCCATCTTCAAGACCTAACACCTTCTTTTTTGGATATTCTGACAAGAATAATTCAATCTTATTTTCTCTCGGTTCTCCACCACAAACATATGATTCATCATAATGAACATTAATCTGAAAAGGAATTATATTTAATGCCTTTACACTCTTGGGCCATACTACAGGAAGATCATTTGATGTTTTAATAGTAGGACATACGATATTTGTTCCTGCACTGGCCCCGATGTAAGGTGTCCCCGACATTATTTTATCTCTCAGAAGTTTAATTAAATTATCCATCTGTAATACCTTTATTAAATTATACGTATTACCTCCACATACGTATATAGATTGTGCCTCACTAAGTTTCTTCCTTTTACTACTAAGGGTATCACTATTGGACACTTGTATAGTATCAAACCCAATACTTTTAAAAGCTGGTTTAATTAGTTTGTTATATGCATATCTCTCTTCTTTATCTTCAGTATATGGGAATGTTATGCACGTAACCGTAGTTATCTGTTTGTTTGATAAAAATGTTTTAATGCTTGATAATCCATAACCTAAATAATATTTTGAATTAAACATTTGACTAGTTGAAAATAATAATAAATTTTTTTTTGCGTTTTTGTTTGATATAACTATATTTTCGTATCTTCCTCTTTTTCCGCCACTCTGCATTTATATAAATATATATTAATTTTCTGATAATATTTTCTATAGATAGAATATATGTTCAATATTAAAGAGTTCATTTTATTTGCCGTTTTATTAACGTGTATAGATGCGGCATATCTCTCAAGTATATCAACATTTTTTAATAAACAAGTGAAGGACATACAAGGAACAGATATTAAATTAAATCCACTATCAACAGCATTATGTTATATATTAATAGTAAGTGGTCTTTACTATTTTGCAATTATGAAGAATTTCACTCTTTTAGATACATTCATACTAGGTATATTTGTTTATGGTGTATATGAATTAACTAATCATGCTATATTTAAAAAATGGAGATGGGATACAGTTGGTTTAGATACCATATGGGGAGGCATCTTATTTACAATTAGTGTTATGATATTTAAAAAAATTAGGAATAAGATATAATATTTTTATAAAATTATACAACATCAATTCCTGCTTCTAATGGTGCACAGTCATGTCCTTCAACCATATTACCGATTTCAACACCAGACCAGCTACTGTCGCCACCATCGCCAGAGCCCCCACAACCACAACAACATAAAAGAGGAATAATAGTTATGATAAATGATGTGATATAGTAAAAAGCCATGGTTGACATAAACTCCTTGAAACAGTTATTTGAAAAGTAATATTTTGTCTTGTAATAGCAGATGTAATTGATGGCAAAGTAACCAATTTGAAGTAGAAATAGCCCTGCCATAACACAGAGAATGATATTTTTCGCGAAAATGAGAACACTATCATTCAAATTGTAATCACTGGTTTCTTCATGACATGTAAGAAATTCTCTATATTTACATGAATTATTAATATTTTGGTTAATGACCAGAATAACGTAGATTAATGTATAATTAACGGTTGAAATACATACACCAAAAGCATGCCTTGTAAATTTGAGTGTAAAATAAACGCTGAGTAAAGCATATAAAAGGTATAGAATAACAACAGCCGTAGTCAGACCATTGCCCGACCAATAGGCAATATCAGAAATGATGTATTCTTTATTGGCTAACGCATCATAAAACATAATAAGTGTAAACATATAAGTCATCGCTAAAAGCAAAACTCCATGATAGAGTATATACATAGTGATAAAGAAGGCTAGTCCTGGTGGATTTTGTGCATCGGTATGGGGTTGGCCGTCTGTTTGTTGCTGAATTTTACTAGACATCTACATTATATAATCCGAAATAAAGTAATTCAATTTCATGTAAAAACAAATATAGAATTAATATATAATGTCTACAAAGAGTGTAATGTCAAGAAATATGCGTGATTTTTTAACATTGTCAGAAGGAAGGAGTCGTGGTAAAAGTGCTGCTGCAATGCGTATACCAATGAATTTAGCAAGGAGTATTCCAGCTGTTATACCAGAAGAACCAGAAAAACGAACAGTGCAGTCACGCTGGAATTTAATTCGGGACAACATACCCAGAAAACTTAAAAGAAATAATAGTATTAAGCGCAGTCGTAGTGCTAAAACTAGAAATACTAGAAATACTAGAAAAGCTCCAAAGTTGAATAGACGTCTTTCCAACACATCAAAACGTCAATACAATGGAGGAAAAAAGAAAAAGAGCAGAAAAAGACGACATAAAAAAAGATAAGATATTAATAATAAGTTTATTAAGTTTATTGCTCACCAACGACTTTGCAAAAATTGGTAACAAAATAATGAGTTTGATGAGGGAACTCGTCCATAAATGATTGTCCAAAGAATTGTTTTTCCTCTAGGTAGATATTTTTGTTTTCGTCTAATTCAATAATGTCCAGGAGGTCCTTTTTTGTGAAGAGAGTCCAGTGATCATCATTCCATTGTTGTTCCTTCAACATGTAGAGGATTTGCACGAGATGCAATGGTTCACTTTCGTCAATGACTATTTTTTTCGGACTTGTTCCCTGTGAAATATCGGTAGATCCAAACCATTTGTCCTGGCAACCGCCAGAAATCTTGTCAAAGTCAAGTTGGTAGAGCGTTGAGGCGTTCATGTGCAGGTGTTTGTGTAATCATTAATATTATCAATCTTTATTTCAATTTTATAAAAAATTGATTCAATAAATCAACATTTAAAAGCAATACAATGAAGAGTTTTCTGACACTGATTCTTGTGGCGTCCGCAACTGCCATGGATTTTATTGAAGAAATTGTAGAAGGCGCATACATGTACAACTCTCCATTTTGGTTTGAATTTATTCAATCGGATGAAGAAATTTATGCGCAGTTAATTATTATTATTTTCATCATTTTCACATTTATTCTAGGTGTATTGGGTCTTTATATATGTGATTGCAAAATTGACGAATGTTGATACTTATAGGTAAAAAATGATTTTATTATTTTTTATGATGGTGTAAAATCAATTTAAAGTTTAGAAGGCAGAATAATATCAGCACCACACAGTTCTTGGCAATATAATATATCGTCTATCCCAATATTGTTTAAATCTATTTTTCCAATGTGATGACATTCATCTGGTGTGATATCCCAACCATTATCACAAAGATGCTGGGCAGTTTTGACGATAAGTTGAACTAGTTCACGGCCAGTATAAGTCTGATTTTTATTAATACAGTGACCAAATGCAATGCCAGTATATAAAAAGCGCATACATATATTTATGAATATCTTTTAAGTATAAATAATATTTATAAAATTGAGACAAGCTTTATGCTTAGTTTTATTTCACATACCATCAAATGTCCGCCAAGAAATCACCATCAAACCACCACGCCGAATTCAAGAGAAAACTCCAAGCAGTGCATCAAGAAATGGCGACTTCTCTGATTGACGGACACCGCGCGTTCCTGCAGGCGCCGTTTGGTCACGAGTGGCGAAACAGGGACCTCCTCCATTCTCAAGGTGTGTATCTACCGTTTACAGGTCCACGTCTTAAGAAAGAATTCCTTTGTCGTAGTGTCCGTCCAGATGGAACAGAAACCTATATCGGTGGTCCCCATCCAGACAGTACCCAAACTATCATAATCTGGGACTTGGAAAAACCGAGGAGGCGGTGGGAGCAGGTCTGGGGACCTGGTGCAAGAAAATGGATCCAAGAATATTATACAGATGACGAAAACAGAGCGATTGGTGAGATTCTTGCTTAATTAACTTTGACATTAAAATGTTTAATTAAAAAAATAAAAATAAGCTTGATGCTTAGTTTTTATTTTACATACAGTGAAATGTCTGCCAGACGACTCGGAGACTTAGAACCACCTGTCCTCCAGATCCTGCCTGAGGGCCTCTTCCCGCAGATCGTCCTCATCCTCTTCGTCAAAATACATAATGTCTTCTGAGTCGTCGTATGCCCCGCGACGATTGCGTGCCTGAGAAACCACCTTCTTCTGATTGTTTTGTGCCTTGCGAACTGCCATCTTCAACTTCATCGCGGCGAGGAACGTAGGATTCTTGTTGATGGATTTCTTGAGGGCTTTGGTGGCCTTTCTCTCGTGGCTCTGTTTGTCTTTCTTGAAGCTTATATGGATCTCTCGTTGGGAGATGAAACTCTTCTTCCCCTTGGGTTTCTTCTTTTCATATGTTGAGAGGACGCGGGCGGTGGCACTACTCAGTGCCCAGTCCTGAAAATCATCAACACGCATCCCTTTCGGGTGGCGTGTGTATGTTGGCATTGAGGTCGATGGCATGGTTGTTTGTGATAGAATACAATGAAGAAAATCCATTTCAATTTTATAAAGTATTTCAATTTTAATTACTCATTTTGATTCGCAATATACGAACTTCAACCCTTCACAATTAACTTTCACATTAAAAGATTTTATTAAAAAAATTGAAAAAGTTTTATGCTTAATTTTTAATTCACATGTTAGGGTCATAATTTATTTTTTTATTCTAATTTATTATTATGCATTTTGAATTTTTTATGGGTATAATAGTTTCATTAATATATGTAAATTTAGTATTTAATGAAAAATGTGGTTGTGAACAAAATATAAAATTTAATATTCCTGGTTTAATAAAAAACGGACATATTATAATTAATGGTTTTCATATCCATCATTGGTTAATAAGTTCTATTATTTTAATACTTACTATACTTTTCAATAAAAATTCATCTATTTACATTTTTATACAGGGTTGCTGTTTAATATTTTTATATCATGGATTAGGATATGACGATTGTTTTGATTTTAAAACATAAATATAGACCCTTCTTATAACTATCTCGGTAGATATTTCTAGTGTCTTTCCTCATTGTTTCCATAAAAAAATAAGAATTATGATTATAAAGATTTTCACGAATTAGTAGGCCGCAAAACCCAACTTTTTTTCATCCTCTTCTGTCCGGGGCCACGTTCCGAATCACTCTTCCTC
>JAAHTH010000387.1_pt1 | contig 26061 bp, 33 predicted proteins | sample 6116091 | NCBI WGS metagenome assembly JAAHTH01 (sample SAMN13939990, study PRJNA603662) | sponge metagenome | isolation source: marine sponge | host: Mycale hentscheli | place: New Zealand | collected 2006
AAGGGTGCTAACGTTCGTGGTGAATTCTTAGAGCAGCTAAAAGAATATTCTACACAATTTGTAAGTGTTGGGTTAAATGCTGAGGAAGCTATCGCGATTATTACACAACAGGAAAACCTTGGTGTATTCTCTGATAAGGGAGTAGACGCTATTAAGGAAGCTGGGTTACGACTTACTGAAATGCCTAAGTCTACAGAGGAAGCGTTGAAGATGATTGGTTTAACAGGATCGGAGATTCAAGAGCAAATCACATCTGGACAAAAAACAGTGTTCGAAGTAACTCAGGAGATTAGCCGTGAAATTGCTAAACTTCCACCAAATGCAACAGAGGTAGGTACTGTATTAGCTGACGTTTTCGGAGGAGCAGGAGAGGATGCAAAAGGATTTGTTTTAGAGTTAGGTAACTTATCTACTGAGTTGGGAGATTTAGAGGACACTACAACGGACTTCGAAAAAGCACAGCAAGACATAATAGATCAGTTTGTAAATATTAAGCAAGAAGTTTCAAATGCACTTATACCAGCATTTTCTTTTCTAGCAAAGAACTTTTATACTATTGTAGGCTTGTTAGGTAAATTAACAGCTGCATTCATAACGTACAAAGCTGCCTTGTTTGCTTTAAAAATGGCTGACAGAGTTAAGGAATGGAGGGCGTACAGAAAAGAAATAAAGAACGGAACGTCTGCGATGGGTGATGCTTCGAAAGGTGCTAAAAGTTTCGGCAGATCGTTAAAAGCTATTGGATGGACAGTTGCGATAGGGTTAGCAATCGAATTGGCTAATGGATTCATTAAAATAGCAAATGGGGCGTTACAAGCGGAAAGACAATTAAAAAAGACAAACAACGCAATATCAGCTGGTGCAGAGGGAGCGAATAAAAATGTTCAAAAATTAAATGAATCGTTAGATGAAAGGCTTCAAAAGCTAGAGGATGATCGACGATTGAATAAGATTAGCAACGATGAGTATTTAAAACAAAAAGAATCGGAGATACAAAAATCAAAAGAACAGGTTGAAAAATACATTTCAGATGTAAAAGCTAGAAGACTAGAAAATCAAAAGCTATTCTTTCAAGCTAAAAAGGAATTGCAAGATTTAGGAGTAGTTGTTGGAGAATTCGATGCTAATTTAAGTAGTGCTGAATTGGCACGTTGGATAGACGGATATTTGGGAGCAGATGTTTTACAGGAACTACTACCTGAAAATAAAGTTAAAATACTTGATGCACTTAATAGATTAGAAAAATATAAATCAGGGGTTGAGGGTACAAGTGAGCGAGTAAAAGTATATGATGATGCGTTAAAGGACTTAGATAAGACCTTGCAATCTGCAAATGTAGATTATAAGGAGTTTACACAAAGCACTAATAGTAACACCAAAGCAGTAGAACAACAAACGAAAGCCTACAAAGATTTAGGAGACGAGATAAATAATATTTTAAATGCGGGTAAATCACTTGAAGAAATCGAAAATGAAGAGATAGAAGCTTTAAACCAAGCAGCTCAAAACGTATTAACACAACAACTAACTGTTATTAATGACCTAGAACGCGCAAAAACGTTAACAGTTGAAGAAGCAGCAGACCAACGTATTATTGTCGAACTCGAAGCGTTATTGGAACGTAAAAGAATCCTAGAATTGTACGGTCGTGATACGATTGATGTTGAGCAAGAAATTTCAGCAAAACGTTTAGAGTTATCCAAGGATTTCAACAAAGAAACGGTAAATAACAACGATGACACTAACGAATCAATATATCAATCCTTTATTAGCTTGCAAGAAGCCCTAACAGACGTTTTAAGCGAACAAATAGATAACCGTATCGACTTGCTTAAAAAAGAAGCAGACGCAGCAAAGAATCAACAGGACTTTTTGCAGGATTTAGCAGCGAACGGGAATATAACTGCGCAACAATCGATTGCTGAACAGATCGCAATTCAGAAAGAAGCGGAAGCAGAGCAGCAACGATTAGAGCAAACAAAACAAAGAATCCAAGCTATTTCCGCAGGGTTGAAAACATTCACTGCACTACTTGACGAAGGCAAAAGCCCGACAGAAGCACTAGCAGGAACTTTAACAACTACCGAGGTGCTAGCTAGTTTACTTAGAAACATTAACTTCTTCGAGAAAGGAACAGATAATGCGCCTCAAGGTTGGGCAGTAGTTGATGAGAAGGGGGCAGAGATAATTACAGACCGTAAAGGAAACATTAAAGACCTTGGAACAGATGGCGGTGCAAGATGGAAGTACCTACAAGCGGGAGACAAAGTAATTACAGCACCAAAGACAGCAGGTATTTTAAACAAGTTCGATCAAGTTGGCATGAAACAATTGGTTGATAAATCACAAGATCATGCGGGTAATAGTTATGATTTGCTAATTCTACAAAATGAATTAAAAGGCATGCGTTCAGACATGCATAAATTACAAACGAGCATAAATGTAGATTGGCAGGGCTTCGCGTCAGGAGTTGCACGCATGAACGTAACAACTACAAAAGGTGGAGACAAGACAACAAACCGTTACAACATTAGAAAATGATAGACATTCAATTTATATTATTTGGTGATCCTTGTAACCCTACAAACTGGAAGGATATTAACTACGTTCTGGACTTTGTAGGAACTAAAGAAAAGCGTATTGAATTATCTGTAGATACTTTGGGGTTTGTTGCCGAAGACTACGATAAAATACAAACGTTTAGAAATACTTACGGAGATTATCACGGCATGCCCTTTCAAATAGTTTACCCTAGTGGTTTAATCGTTGACTATTACTTAGACTTCTCCGATAGTTCAACAGTATTTAGAGAGCGTTCATGTGAGATTAAATTAAAGAGGTACAAAGCAATAGATAACTTTTTTGATAATGCAGACGGGCTGTCATTTGGCATAATAAATTGGAGCGCTTCGGACTTCAAGGATATTGATTACGTTGTAGTACCTGAAACATCATTTTTATATTTTATATCGCTGTCTATTGCGACTTTCTCACTAGCTCAAGAACTAGCCAAGGCGGTACAAGAAATTGCAGAAGGTATAGCAGACTTGACAAAAGCAGCTGTTCCTGTTGGCGCTCCTATTCCTGGTCCAGATTGGGGAGCTATCATAGTTGCAGGAATTAAGTTAGCCGCTCGTATTGCATACGCTGTATTTATCATTATTGCATTGATTCAGTTAACAACGGAAATACTAAACATCATTTTTCCTAAAATTAGACAGTTCAAAGGTATCAAACTAAAAAGACTTGTAGAAAAGGGTTGTCAACATTTAGGTTATACGCTTCAATCGTCGATGTTAGACGCAATACCAGAAGCAACGATTTGTCCAGTTCCTCTAAAGGCAAAAAACCCTACATTCTGGAAAGAACTATTTCAACCGTTATCTTTGGCTTACACAAATGGTTATCCTTCAGTACGCGATACCGTAAGGACGTTAGGGCAGGTTTTAAACTTCTTAGAGAACGATTTAAACGCGATAGTAAGAATTGAAGCAAACAACGTTGTAAGAATAGAGATAGAGCCTACCTTTGAACAATTAGCAGTTGACCAACTTAACGAAGCGTTCAATTTACAGGATCAGTTGCAAGATGAGACATCAATAAACTCAGAGGAAATATTTAAACGCTTAGTTATTAACTGGTCTACCGATCCAAACGATTTAAACACATACGACGACACGAAGAAATCTATATTTGAGTCTAGCAGTGAGTTGCAAGCGTCAATAGATCAAAACTACCAAACTATTAAAGGGGTTAGGCGTATAGATTTACCTTTTGCCCGTGGAACTCGTAAAGGCTCGTTAACATTTGCCGAAAAATCAGCGAAGGTATTTGCACAGGCTATTGACCTGTTTTGTGGGACTAACTTAGTGTCAAAGGTGGAAGCACGTAAAAATGTTATGCAGATTTCAAGTCAGTACTTTAGTGTGACTAAGCTACTATACATGAGTGGTTCGAAGTTAGTAGAAAATCAAAACGCTTTCTTAGGCTCAGATGTTTTAGCTCAGAACTATTGGAGTCATAAATACATAGAGAACAATCAAAAAGTAGTTAAACAGAATATGCCGTTAGAGCTTACTTGGGATGAGTTTTACGGGATAAGTCTAAATAATTACTTAACTTTATCAAGTGGAAGCGTTGCAAAGCTTAAGCGTGTATCTTGGAATCACTATACAAGCATGAGCGATATAGACTACGAGGTGAAGAAAGCAGCTATTAACGAATCAACAGAAGTAATCGATGCAGGATAAGATATTAGAATTACTGGGAGAATCTTTAGACGCAGCAAGCCGTATTGAAGGTTTAGCGAATAAAGCCGCGCCAATACTTTCTCAAATTCAACAACACTCCGATAAGGTAAACCCTGAATTGATGGCTATGTATAAATCAGAAATGGCTAAGCTCGAAAAGATGAAGCAAGAGTTGAAGATAGAAAAAGAGAACATACAAAACTTTGATAAATGAACGAATTATACAAATCGGGTTTAACTGAAAAAGAATTAAGAATTTTAAGAGATTATGCTTCAGTAGAAAAACGGAAACAACACCTTGAATCCCTAAATATGTCATCTAAAATGTTTTTGCAAGCAGTAAGCAGAGCGCAATTAAATAAAGAGATACCATGCGCAGTTAATCTTTCCGCATCTCATCACGAAAATATTAAATGTACCTCCATAATGGAGGCTTACGCGTATGAGTATTTAGCTCACTTAAAAAAACTACATAAAGAAGGTAAATAATGAGCGTTACAGTAGTAGATACTCAATATTCAACTAGGAACCATCCAACGGGTAATAACTTCCCGTTATGGAATACCGACCAGATTGTAACGGATGTTGTCGATGTAACGTGCAATTTTAACTTTGAAAGCACGGTTAACGAGCAGGTGTTAATAATTGCCAACAATCAAATCAGAATACTAGGTAGTACTTGGAGTCAAAAGGGTTACGTAATAGGTGATACTGTTTTGATTTACGGAACTATTAACAATGGCGGTGCAACTGTAACCTTTGGTGGTTTATCTCGAACGATTATAGGGCTTTCAGGTGATACAATGGTATTAAATTCTACGCTAGACGTAGGGTCTACTGGTGTTTTAGTGGGTCAATCGATGCCTTTACAAGCTGCATCAAACAGTAATACGGCAATGGGAATCTTTAATAATTCCCGATCAGCACCCGAAACAATGGAGTTATTCCATAACCTAATTCCTAACACTTCAACAAGTGGCACAGGGTCGTTATTCGACGGTGAAGTGAACAAATTTAATTTTGAAGGTGTTTCCGCGTTGATTGTCGGTGGTACTTCTACAGGTGTTCAACAAGGAGACAAGTCAGGAGGTTCGTACATATCCTATGAATTAGAGCGTTTAGCAGACGTTTCAAACCCTAATTGGTCATTTGGTTCTATTAACGCAGTAAGTTACCGTATAACTCTTAATTACGCAAATGCGCTAAAGTTTGAAGACTCTGATTTCGATAAGCCGTCATGGTTTGAGAATAACAACTCTTTAAAGCCTTTCTATCGATTCAATGCACGATCAGAGCAGAACAACCCTAACGCAGTTTTAAAAGGCGATTATGCGGGTCAACTTGGTAATATTGGATGGAGAGACGAAAGTTACAATCAAGGGGTTAATGAATTTACGATTGAATCAGTAACTATTACAGACACTTCATTTAATGCGTTGTCAGAGGTTGACTTCGCACAAAATAACATTGTTACAGCTAGGATAACACACCCTTCGTTAGATTTTCTGGAAACTGCGGAGTTTGAATTCTACCTTATTCCAGATGTTGAGAACATAAAGAATAAACCAGATAGAAATTGTGATTTAATCCAGTTAAGTAACTTCTTTATAGATTCAACTCCTACTATAACAACGAATATTTTTGGAACAGGTGGTGCGGAAATGGCGACTACTACACAATCACTTGACGTATCAACTCCAAATCAAATTATTGTACAATTCAATTTAGAGCCTAACGCGGCATTTACTTCTTTGATCGATTCATTTAACGAACTATCGCGTAGATATGTGTTAGCTGTAACGGTAGAAAGTACTGGTGGAACAGAAAACAATAACAATGCAGTAGCCTTAACGTTAAAGCAAGGAATTTTAGAACGTGCGCCTGTTGTTGGTGCGCCTTACCCTGTTCGAGAACAGTCATTTTTCAATCATGCAAACGCTATTGCGGGAGTAGGAGAGCCTAAATACAGAGGATGTACAGAGGACGATTTTGTGTATAAAGCGTTGTTTAACCTTACTGAGGGAGACGTATGGACAGGTATAGACCTTAACATACAGGTTGTTCGTGATTCTGACGGGGCAGCATTTAATTTAGCGTCAAAGTTTGTGAATCTAACTAATTACGTTGTATTCAACGATAAGATTCAGATAAACTACCTCGAAACAATCACCCAGTATTTAGAAGCTACAGACCGAAATAAGCTTGAAATATCTTTAACAGGTAACGATTCAGGCGGTGAATATGAAGTGCAGATACTTTGGTCTTTAATGGCTTCATGGAGATACTGGATTAATCAGTCTAACGCATTTGTAGACTTCTTTGATGGAACACTTCCAAATAACGGTTTTAATGCCGAGTGGATGCGTTATTTACGTTTAGCGGGGTACTCTTTACGAGTTCGCGTAAACTTGATCGATGACAACAATACATCTTTCTATTTCGGTGCGGGAATTGAATTGCAAGACTACGACGATACGGTAGATGTAACAACTACTACCGAGTACTATGATAGTTCAGGAACGTTACAGTCTGGATGGATTGCTAACGACATAATGACCATTAAGAAAATACACACCTTAACTTCTGGTACTTGGGATGTAAACGACACTTGGGGGTGGATTTCTGTCAGACCATTCGAGAACGAACCAAATAAACGGATAGGAACGGTGTGGGATTGGACTTCACAGAACAACCCATTAATGCCACCCTCAGGTGAGACGAAAGCAACATTAACTTTCCCTACTCCTGATGTAGCGGTAGTTGAATGTAGGGTAAATACATCGATGATTAACGTACAGACATCAACAGCAATCGGAAGAATAGAAAGCCCTGCCGATCCTGAGTGTGTTTCACCAATAGATTATCTTTTCGATCAGGTTGTAGCGTCGTCAGATAGCGAGGCAGATTATACTGAAGCTTTAGAGGGGTATTTAGATAAAGGTATGGTTGCAAAGAATATGTGCTGCCCTGATTGTGAGGTATTGAATAATGATACTTTATTAAACGATAATCTATTTGTTTTTGGCGCGGATGTTTTAGCTCCTAATCCAGCATCTCCGTATGATGGTAATTCAGGTTGTTGTTTTGACAAGTATAATACACCGTCTGGTGGTTTATTGCCGCCATCATGTACAGAGACTTTTGATGCTGAATGGGATGCGTTTATGTTGTCTCTTTCTGGTGCTGGCGACACTGCTGCGCTAACAGCTTTAGAGCCAAGTCAACTTAACTCGTATAGTGGCGCATCTTTAACAATGATAATAGCAAAAATACAATCTATAACAAGTACTTTGACAATTCAATACGGACTAACTAGTGTACTGTTAAACAAGGGTATGCAAGTTGCTTGCGTTAATGGTGGTGATAAAATAATTTCTAAAATTCCCACATAATTCACTATTTTAGCGCGAAAAAAGAAGCAATGAAAATGAAAATTATTTCCACATTCGTATCAACAGTTGTGTCGTTGGCATCTTTCTCTCAGTCAAAAAAATGCGTTATTGAAACGACATACAGAAAAGCACTTTATGAACTAGAAACTAACAACCTGCAAAAAGGATTCAATTACTATTTAGCAGATAAAGACATAAACATATATGCTACTCACAGTAATCTGTTCTGCTTAAGAGGTTGTAGAACAATGAGAATTGTAAAAAACTCAATGTACACAGGTGGCACAATCGGTATGATTCAAAATCATGGAGTTTGGCAATCGTGAGTCATGGTTTCGATTCGTGATGTAGCTATATGGGTTGGTAAGGTGTTGTTTAATGTATCTGGTCATTGTGGTTCTTTTCCTACAGATTTATCGTTAAGTTCTGATTGGCAAGAAGTATCAAGTACAAACAACGAATACTACACAAGTAAATCGTTTGTGGTTTTGTATGACTTCATTAATGACTGGGTTTTAAAACAGTATGATGACAGGGGGAACGAGATGGGTTTGGCTTATGATCCTTCGCTAGCATTTAATCCTGTAGACATTTCTGATTGGGGTGATCAAAGAATTCGTCAAAACAAATGCTCAGGTATATATAACAATTCTGGACAAGCTAATATTTTCTTAAATAACATGGTAGGCTCTATCTCTAGTAACAGTACTACTGTTGAAATATCAGTTAATACTTGTGATAGTATCGTGTCAAATCTATGTAAAGTAATTACTAGAAATAGAAATTCAGGGAGCATCTATTCTAATGGATGTATGAATATTGTTGGTAATTCAAACAATGGAGATATAGGAGTATGTTCAAATTCGGGAGATATTTCAGATAACTCATGCAACGGAAAGATATTTGGAATAGGGAATTCAGTTGTCAATATCTTTAACAATGATAATAACGGTCACATTTTAATAACAATATCAGGAGATATTTCTGAACCGACATTGAATAAATAATTAACCACTTATAGTAAACATATTCAAAAAACTTTAAGCCCTGCTTATCTATGATAGGTAGGCTTTTCCGTTTATCATTGATATTTACCACTCATCACAATTACCAGTAAAGCCTATTTAATTTAGGTAGTTTAGAAAACTATTTAAAACGAAAAAAAATATGAATAGATCAGTTTCAAGTGCTCAAATATTTCACCCTTGGGATGTTTGGGAGGATTACAAGTACGACTTTTACAACAATTGCACAGGCGAAGAAAAGAAAGAAAAAATAAACCTGTGTATCGAGATGTTTAACAATGAAATGGAGACACGTCAAGCTATGTTCTATGTGGTTAGTAATTGGCGAAAGTCAATGGAACACAATCTAACGAATAATGCCATGAACAAAATAGCATACATTGGACAGGCTGCTTGTGCTTATTACGCAAGGATACCAAGTACAGTAACAATGGAAGCTTGGTCTTTACTTGATGAGGATGTTCAAGAACGAGCAAATGGAATAGCGCAGGAAGCTCTTGATTTCTGGATTAGCAACAATAAAACTATTCAGGTATGCCTAAATATAAGCTAGACAACAATGTTTTAGAGGAAGCCAAAGAGCGTATTGAGTGGACGTTTGATAATTTCAAGAGAATATACCTTTCTTTTAGTGCTGGAAAAGACTCTACCGTTATGCTTCACTTAGCAATGGATGAAGCAAAAAAAAGAAACCAGAAAATAGGTGTAATGATTGTTGATTTAGAAGGTCAATACAAGTTAACAATAGACCATATAAAAGAATGTGTGAAAGAATATTCAGACTACATTGATTTGTACTGGATATGTCTGCCTATTCATTTACGAAATGCCGTGTCAGTATATGAGCCTTTTTGGAAATGTTGGGATCCTGAACGAAAAGAAGATTGGATCCGAGAATTGCCAGAACAAGCTATATCAGACCCTGAATATTTTCCTTTCTTCACAGATGGAATGGAATTCGAAGAGTTTGTACCTGAATTTGGAGAGTGGTATAGTCAAGGTAAGTTAACAGCTTGTTTAGTAGGTATTAGAACAGATGAAAGTTTAAACCGATTTAGGACTATCGCTAGTAAATCAAAAGTGACGCATAAAGGAAAGCAGTACACAACAGAAATCACACAAAACGTCTTTAATGTATATCCAATATACGATTGGGCTACTCGTGATATCTGGATTTATCACTATAAAAATCCAGATAAGCGATACAATCAGTTATATGAGCTTATGCATAAGGCGGGGCTTTCTATACATCAACAAAGGATTTGCCAGCCATACGGAGATGATCAAAGGCGAGGGTTATGGCTATTTCATTTAATAGAACCTGAAACGTGGGCAAAAGTTGTTGCGAGGGTTAATGGCGCAAACAGCGGCGCACTATACGTAAATGAGAGCGGCTCCATAACGGGGTATAACAAAATAAAAAAACCTGATGGTCATACTTGGGAATCGTTCGCTATGCTTTTTTTGAATAGCATCCCTGAATCCACAAAGGAGCATTACCTCAACAAGATTTATACATTCTGTAAATGGTGGGAAGAAAGAGGATACCCAAGCGGGATACCTGACGAAGCTCCTTATATTCTAGAATCAAAGAAAATAGTTCCATCGTGGAGAAGAATATGTAAATCCCTATTAAGAAATGATTATTGGTGTAAAGGGTTAGGTTTTACTCAACATAAAACCGCAGCATACAAAAAATACCTAGAGCTAAAAAAAAGAAAACGCGAAGAAGATAAATTTTTAATTGAAAAGTAATGAACGAAAAAGAACTAATAGTAAAAAATCTGTCCAATATGACACTTGGAGAAAAAGTAGAATACATAAACGAACTGAGGCTATTATTGCATGAACATTCGCCTTTTAAGTCTGAGCCTGTTGATTGTGTTTTATGGGTGAAAAACGATACTGTACACGCTAACGATTACAACCCCAACGCAGTAGCTCCACCTGAAATGGAATTATTAAGGTTGTCGATATCTAACGATGGATACACTCAACCGATTGTAAGTATGGATAATAGCGATGGCACAAGAGAGGTTATTGATGGATTCCACAGAAACAGAGTAGGGAAAGAATGTGAAGATATTCAGAGTCGAGTGCACGGGTACTTACCCGTGGTAACTATTCGGGAGAGTCAAGAAGGATTTAATGATCGAGTCGCCTCTACTATTAGGCATAATAGAGCTAGAGGAAAACACAAAGTTGAGTCAATGTCTGAAATTGTTGTAGATTTGAAAAAACGAAACTGGTCAGACAAGAAAATTGCAAAAGAGCTAGGAATGGATCAGGATGAGGTTTTAAGACTTGCTCAAATTAGCGGTTTAACAGAACTATTTAAAGATGAAGATTTTTCAAAAGCTTGGGAAACTGAGCAGAGAGAGCAAGTATCAAACGAAGATTTGATGAGAGTTTCTGATAATGTGGGTGAATATTGATACTTAATCGTTCGTGATAAATGAAAGCCGAGCATCCGTGTTTGGCTTTTTGCGTTTATTATTTGTAAATTGCACAAAAAAAATCAATTGGCACGCAACGTTCATAAAGAAGATGTAGAACTAAGACAGTTACCGCAGGATGCAATACAAGAAGATCGCGGTCTAAAGACGTGTGGTGTTCCTCATTTAGTACTGGCTAGTACTTCAGATGTTGTATCATATAAAAATGATCGTACATCTATCGCGTACAAGTTTGACACCATGACCATTGAGCTTGAAGACTCAAACGGTAATCTTGAAGCCGCTCCAGGTATTTCTGTTTCATTTCCTCACCAACCAGACGCTGTTGGGTATGTGATCGATTGGAGGCAATACACTGATTTATCAGGCGATTTAAAGCAAGGATGCTACAAGGTTCGTGTTAATTGGACACTGGCAGGAAATTCTGGTTGGTTCTACTACGGGGCGTATAACTTACTAGAATACTCAGTATTTAATGCTCGCGGTACGGTTAGACTATACGTTGTGCTAAACGACTTTGTACGCAAACAAGGTATAAACTACAAAGATTCAGGTTTTGCAGGTACGGTTAGATTCAAGGGTGTATTTGGTTATATGCAGCCAAACTATGATATTGAGAACAATACTCACACCAATAGAACCAGATACAAAGTAAGGAATGAAGCTATTAGGACATACGAACTAAGAACTGATTACTTGCTTCACTGTATGACTCGACTAATTGACGAAGAGACATTATTGGCAGCAAATCAAATTTACGTCACAGACCACAACGCAGGAAACCATAACCAATCTATATACGATTTCCCTGTAATATTGGATGAGAACGAAAGCCCGTCTTTTGAATATCCAGTGGGAGTGTATGCTAAAATAACTGCCAAATTTGTCGACAAAGCAGCCTTTTACGAGTCTAAATACGATGGAAATATAGCAGGATCAGAGAATGTTATACTGGAACTACCTACAACAGTAGCTTCACCTGCTGATAGTTGCACAGGAACGTCAGGAAACTATTCTACAGGTCAAACGGTGTCTTATGGTACAAATGACGATGAGAATGTAAATACTGGATACTGGGTATTACCTACAGGTAAGACTAACAAATGGGGTCATAACTTCAGGTGGTGCGGAATAACAGGCGGATATACTGACGGAACATCTTATTTTGATGTAAACGGTGTATCTACAACTAAGGCACTTGCATTTCCTGATGGCTTGATATGTGATTTAGGTAATGTAGATTGTGATGGTAATTTTAAGATGTGGCATGACAATATATCTTTGACAGGCAACACGACATGGGATTTGGCTCTAGCTGCGTGTAATTCATACTCAGTAGGAACGTTTACATCTGATTGGAGGTTGTGCACCAAGATTGAAGGAGAGACATTGTTTTATCAACCATCTACTTATATTTTAGATCAAAAACCATTTGAAGCAGTAACACAGATTATATTTTGGACTTCAACGACAAAATCATCAAACACAGCGCAAGCATACAGGATGATGAACACATTAGATACTCAGTCAGGAGTTAAAGCAACAGGCGCAGGAAGAGCATTCCCAGTAAGAACAACAAATTTAACAGAGATACCATAATTAAGAGAAGACAATGGCAATTACGAATAACTTAACAGCAGACAATAGCACGGTAACTTGGACTGATGGGGCTTATATAAACCCGAACACAGGTCAATCAGAACCTTTAAACGGGTATAGCCACACGGATTCAATTACAGTTGAACCAGATCAAGATTATACGCTCAAAATTGGAGGTTACGGAGTTGCTTGGTACGATGCTAGTGGAACGTTTATTTCTGTCTCTGGAAACAGTTCTGCACAGTCTACGATGCGAACGATAACAAGTCCAGCTAATGCTGCTACTTGTATTGCTATTTACCTGACATCGAAGAAAAATGAGTTCAGAATGTTCAAGGGTAACGACTTTTATTATAAAGATCAGGTTGACGGACTAGATATGTATAGCTCAGATAAATACTGGGCGAACAAAAAGATTGCTTGGTATGGTACTTCTATCCCTGCTGGATTCCCAAATCAGTCGAACCAATGGGAATATGGCTATCCAGACATTGCGTCTAGGTTATTAGGTGCAGACATTCAAAACTATTGTATTGCTGGTGGAACTATCAGACAGGCAGACACAAACGGATCACCAGTTAATCCACCTCAATCATTCACAAATGTAGCGTCAGTAACAAGTACTAACTATTTAGGTAAAATGGTTAACCTGATAGGTACTGAACTTGAGCCAGATTTATTCGTTATAGATTACGGAGTGAATGACTATTCATTAGATCAATCAGACATTGACAATGTGGCGGGTTATGACTTTACAAGTGAAGACACCAATACTTTCTTAGGGTCATACAACAAAACACTAAAAGAACTATTCACAGCAAAGCCAACGGCTAAAGTTATGTTGGTTACTCACTTCTCAGATGATAGACACGTTTTAGGATCAGCGACAAAGGATTATTGGAAAACCCTAAACGATCTAATTGTAAAGATTGGTGAGTACTGGAACATTCCTGTTTTAGATTTGCGTAAAATCTCAGGAATGAGAAGCGCGAACGGTATTGATAACTTAAATATTTACTGTCCTGATGGGTCTAACCCAATACATCCAGCGACAGATACAGAAAAGAAAGCTATCAATTATATCGCTCGACTAGCCGCGCAGTTCATTCTAAACAACATCCCAACAGATATTGAAGTTCAACAAACGGTAGTGCCCCCACCACCGCCACCGCCACCAAACCCAACGCCTACAGGTTCAGTACTACGTTCTACAGCTACGTTAATGAAGACAAGCGCAGACACATTTATTCAGAATGATGACGGAATAGATCAGTTTGGCCGCGAAACTGATTTCTTAACACTTGACGATGTGCCAGTCCATAACGATGGATCAGCAACAATAAACACTACAACGAATCGTTTCACTGATGATCTTGGAGGGCAGGACTATGTTAGTGGGATCAGATTAGATTGGTCAACATGGGATGGAACAACTCTTTTAGGTTGGCAGGGCGATTTTATGTTATCACCTAGCTATCAACCATTAGACACGGTTATTGATTTTTGTAACAATTTCACACTGGCAGGATTCAGCGGGTGGCATTGCCCTAACTTCACAGAGTTGTCTAGTGTAGCAATGAAAAGGTACAATTGCTTTAATTACCCACCTTTTGATTATACGGGTGTTAATTTACTTTGGACTAGCACCACCTTATCAAATACAATTGCTAATTCTTTAAGATTAGATACATTTGATTTTCAACATAGAGATTTAAACTCTGACGCTGGACGTCCTTTTCCTTGTAGATATTTTGAGTTATCAACATCTAATGTACTTACATAATGGCTGAGAGACTAAAAATAGAAGGTAATTTTATGACCATTTTCGAGAATGGCACACCTTCAATTGAGTACATAAATGAGCAACGTGTAAAACTAACACCACGCTATACTGATTCGGATGAAGTAGATTTTTTAGTAAACAACATACCACAAGGTAAAGGAGGTAAAAGTAGGTTTGATTGCACTACAATTATTGATGATAGCACTGGTTTAGTATTTCCTACGGTTGAAGATTTAAAAACATTCCTTAGAAATAATTTAGGAGACTGCTGCGGAGGTGGTGGCGGTGGTGGAGGTACTGGGATAGTCGAAACTGTAACAGGTGACGGAGTAGATAATACTGACCCAGTAAACCCAGTTCTAAGTTTTCCAGATGCTGACGAAGTAGATGACACGTCAACTACTAATAAATTTGCTACACAAGCACAACTCGACCAAATCGCTACAAACACTAGTGACATAGCAAGTAAAAGAGATACTACAGCGCAAAAGAATAGCATTGAAGATGACGCGGGAGACTTACAATTAGTAGGAGATCAACTAAACCCAGGTAATGACCAATATTACGGTACAGATGGATCAGGTTCTAAAGGTTTTCATAATTTCCCTACAACAGTATCGGGCGTTCAATCTGTCACGGGTGACGGTGTAGGCGGTACTGCTTCCAATGTGGTAATGACATTCCCAACACCTGCACAAATAGGAGCAATGGACGTGGGTACCTATGATCCGACTGGAGTCGGCGCCGACGCCTTTAATTTTGGCAATTTTATTGGAACTTTTCAAGCACCTGACACAAGCACAACAATAACTTTGAACAGTGACGTTGACAATTTAGACGTTGACGGGTTCAATATGGTTTATTTAACAGCTTCTACAAATGATCGTAAGATAACAGGAATTAAAGCACCGCCAAGCGGGGTCAATAGAATTATCATATTTTTTAACAACGATGCAACACGTAAAAAAAAGTTTGTTGGTAATAGCGCGAACAGTTTGGCCGCAAACAGAATTGTATTACGTGGCAATGCTGCGGATCGAACTTTTGATGATTATCAAGTAACACTGGCTATATACAATCATTCACTAAGTCGTTGGTTTATTACAAGAATGGCATGAGAAAATTTTATAAAAACACGGACACACCGCCAGCAATTGAATTCGAAAATTCGCCTTCAACGGGATTCACAGCCGTTCCACCAGGTGATTTTTTAAACGTACTTTGGATTGCTAAATATGAGCAAAGAAAGTACGACGGAGAAAAATACTATCTTGACATTCAAATTGATTTGTATCAAAAAATACTAGACGCGACGCACACCGAAACGGAAGTGAATGATTTTAGAAATCATACAAAGGATTTAGCCGATTTGATCAAAGAAGGGAATTGGATTTTAGCTCAACGAGCTTGCGCGGCCTTAACGACTAGCGGCATATTTGACACAACTAAAAAAGCACAAATTCAAGCCGATATAGATACCTACATTTTAAATAACTATTAATTTATATCTTTATACTCATAATTTTAAGAAATGAACGAAGTAAAAATAACAATGACAAAAGAAATTACAATTCACGGACTACTTAATGGATCACCAGTATCAGCAACACTAGAAGTTGATGAGGGGTGTAAACTATTTTTGAATACTTCGGGCGGTGATGTATCACTTTCAGAGATTCCTAACGATTTAGAATGGAACTTTGAGACCGTAGAAACTACAGGAGAAACTTTTATTAATCCGCATATTGGAGGAAGACCAAACGACAGAAAAATTACTAAGCATATTGGAGGAAGACCAAACGACAGAAAATAATGATTACACCATTACACTACATCAAGAATAATTCTACTACGTTTTCAAAAATCTTGTTGGTGATTGGTTTTTTATGCGCCTTAACAGCGTCTTTAACAAGTGGTGAAGAAATGGAGGGTTTCCCTTGGGATTTCTCTTACTATCACTTATATATGGCTTGTATATCTTGCTATTTAAGTTCTTTATTTTTAATGACCTTAAAAGACACTCCCAAATGGTCTAAAGGATGGAGAACGTTTCTACTTATTGTTGTTTTAGCTTCATTCACGACTGTTGGCGATGAAATAGCAGGAACAGGAACAGAAGTAGGCTTGCATGATTTTATTAGATTTGCGAGTGTTTTAATAATTGTCGCGATAAAGCGATATAAATTAATTGCGAAATGCATGAGGTATTTGATAAGATAGTGGATTTTTTTCGGGAGTACTCAATAGAGATTATCGTGGGAATATTAGGAGGATTAGGATCAATGTACGCTACAAGCGCTAGCGGCATAGAGTTTACTAGAAAGCAGAAGATTTTTAGGTTTATAAGTGGCGCAGTAACCGCCGTGGGGTTTACCGCCGTCATATATCAATCTGTACTTCATTTTACAGGTGTCGAATTAAATGGTCTTTCAATGGCATTTCTAGGGTATATGAACGGATTTCTAGGGGTTGAAGGTGTCACTAGATGGATTGTGAGTACCGTGAAATCTAAACGCAAAAAACACGAAGAATGAGAAATACGAAGTTTGATTGGCACACCTATTGGAAACCTACACCAAAGAAAATTAGACAGCTTGCAGACTCTCTACTTGTTTCCTGTGTTGCCTTGGGTATTGTCTTCCAGAACAACGATTTAGGAGGGTGGGGGATGACATTTGAAATTATTGGTGTCGCCTTGAAATTAGTATCTAACATGTTTACGGATGAAAAAACCAAGACTTCAACAGATTAAATACGTAATGTTAAAAAGCGGAATGATTGTGTTTACTTCGCCTTTTGATATGAATTTAGGAGCAATCCGAACAAAGGACAACCGATCAGGAAAGTTCAACGATTGGTTATTCATGTTTCACCACAAATCAGATGGAACACCAACAGGTATAATTAGAAAAGGAACAACTGACGCAGGTCTATTTTATCGACACAACCCAATTCACCCAAAAGGAACAGCAATCATACAACACGGTAAACAGTATCGTGGCGCATTCACTTATATGCAAGTAGGAGGACATAGAGGACAAGAAGCATTCCGACAAACTGAATGTTTAGACTATTGGCGTGATCCAAACAGAGATTCGTATTTAGACTTCATTAATCCTGAATCAAACAAGATTTACAATACCAACGGTCACGACATGGGTGATATTGGTAACGACGTAGGGAAATGGTCTGCGGGTTGTTGGGGTTCTACTCGATCAATTATGGATCAATTCTATAAAATGGCTAGACAACAAATTAAAAGAGGTTACGGTGATCGATTTACTTTCACTTTGCTTCATGAAAAAGAATTCAACCTCATCAATTAATAGCATTTTGAACCCCTTCGGGTCGAACCAGTTTGTTTTCTACCGAAAAGAAATCTTCTGTTTCTTTCAAAATGCTTGCCCCACAAACTTAAAGGAAAGGCTACCGCTCATCATTAATTTGAACCGTTCGTCATATTATTGTAAATTAGTAATAGCTTTAGGTATAAATTGAGCGTGTACGCAAGTTAGCAAAAATGGATAACAAAGAATTATATTCGGCACTTAAGGATTATATCGATGGTAGATTGAATACTATTGAGAGTAAAATCAATATTATTGACACTAACGTTAACACCCTTAAAACAAATCAAGAGTCAATCATAACCAGACTAGATAAGCTTGAAACAAGAATGGCTAATTTAGAGGTGAAAGTTTCGGACATTCATTTAAGAACTTGTGCATTAGAAAATGCTTAAATGATCCGTACCTCCCCTTCTAGCTTTGCATGTTCATTTCTTCGGTCGCTTTTAAAAGCCGCTTCCCTTGAAACTCCTACAAATCCCCAAAGCAAAGTAACATAATAACAGTTATAGTCTCAATTTTCCTAGCGTAAAATTTGCCGATAACTAAATTTTATGTTAAATTGCCACACGATGGAAAAGAAACGAAGTGCATACTTGAAATTTTTATACCCTATTCGAATTGAACGTAAAGTTGAAGATGAACACGAAAACAAAGGAACAGTTTATGTATTCTTTGTTCCACTGTTAAGATGGCATCTTAGGTCGTATTAGTCTATTCAGACCAACCTATTCTTTCCATTAATTCATCTATGCTTAAATCGCAATTGATGTTTTTTCCGTTATCGAGATATATAACTGAGTAGTTTTCATTTTCTACTAAGTAGGATACTTTCTCAATAAGTATCACAAACCTTCTGCTCTGATAGGTAATTTCTAATACTTTATTTTTCATAATTATTTATTTGTTGTTTATCTTCTATGCCCCTCCCGCATTTACCCTTTACCTCTAAACAAAGCTACTTTCGCAGAACGAGTTCCCCGACCGCTTTTTATTAGAGGGTGTTTGTGGGGCTAGTTACAGTTCCCATTGTTTAAATAGTTGTATATTTGAAATATGAGAACACTAATAATCATATTGCTATCTTTTAGCAGCTTCGCGCAAGTTGACACTATCCAATGCCCTTGCGATATGTCAAGGCAACAAACAAGGCTGTACTATTCAGCAGTTGAACTAGCAATAAAGCTTGAAGACGATCAGCACAAGCGTGAGAACACAAAAGAAATCAAGTCTTTAAAGTATGGAGTTAGAGCCTTACGAATAGAAAACAAGAATATTAAAAGAGAGTTTCAATTTAGAGAGGACAGTTTAAGACGTTCTAACAGGCTTTTTATTATATCCGAACGTAACAGACACCAAGAAGCTGAAAAGACGCTTAAAAACGATAATAGGCAGCTTAAACGCGAATCTTACGAGGTAAAACGTCAACAGAAGATTGAAAAAGCCAAAGTAAAGAACTTAACGTATGCTATTTGGGTACTTGGTGGGGTGGCATTTTTGTTTCTTGTATTGCTTATTGTTATTCGAATCAAAAAATAATCGTACATTGCACCAGTTTTAGACATTCTCTAAATCATAATTTCATATCTACTTTGTTTGAACCCTGCCTAATCGGTGGGGTTTTTCTATTTACCACTCATCAAGTTATACAACCGTTCATACTAATTACCTAGTTTAATAGGGATAGTTTGTCGATTTTTGAGGAAAAAATAATTATGAAAGCAAAGGTGGTAATTGAGAACGGAAAGACAACAATAACACTAACTCCTGAGAATGATTTCGAGACAGATATTATAGAAAAGACAGCAGATAAAGGTGTTATTGAATCATCTGCTCACTATGACACAATGTACGGATCAACGAGTAAACATTCTATTTATATCAGATTAACGCCTGAAAAGAAATAAGATATGCAGATACAACAACTAACATACATAATAATACTATGGGATAAGAAAGGCTGCAAATGCTATTCTACGTCGAATTGTAAGAAGCTAACAAACGATATACTCCAGTCTTATGCTGTGGACTATGGATTTGATTTAAGCAAGCCTACGGTAATAAAAGGCGGATTGGAATTTAAAAACGAACAAGGAACATTAACAATAAATTACGAGATATGAGCAACATGAGTTATTGCCGATTTTAAAACACATTCGGAGATTTAGAAGTAGAAAGAGAGTTAACCCCATACGAAAAAGGAGTTAGAGACGCGTTGACTTGGGCTTTTGACAGTAACGAAATACCTTGCAGTTATTTAGATTAAACCACTCATCCACCTATTCTACCAATCATCACAATAGTTAAGAGTAGGTATATTTAAACAAAAAAGAAGATTATGAGAAAGTATAAATCAGTACACTCAAAACTAAGAGTAGTTCACATACCACAAGTGCCAATGAAAGGTTTTGAGGTTGAGGTAAGAAATGAACGTGAAGCGTATTTAGTTTATCAAACATTAGCGAACCAACATTTATTTCTATATGAAAATAATGTAATTCCAGATTATTCAAACGTTATATTCGTTGAGATGTTCGAAGATGGCGAATGGGTCAGTTATTGGAATGAAAAGGAAATGATGGAATGGGATGACATGGTTAACGAATACTTAGAAAAATGAAACCAACACTAAAAGATTTCATCACAACAGCGGTTAACAACGAATTTGAGACCCGTTACGCTTGCAACATCTGCAAAGCTTACCTATACAAAAGTTTGTTAATCAATCCTGAGACTAAAAACCCTTACAACAATAGACAGATAGGGCACATGATTGGAGTTGATCACAAGAAAGTAGGCGACTACCTCTTTCACATGAAGGTTTTTAAATCAGGTGGCGAAAACGTATTCCTTCTGAAGGACTTTAAAGAGAAGTTTGACAGGATAGAAGAGTCTTGCAAGAACTACGCGACACGGTTAACAATAGAGAAAGGTATTAGAATACTGGAAGCACCAACAGCCAAGTTAAAAGCTAAAAGGTTGGAATTGATTAATGAAATTAATTGGAATTAAGATGAACAGAAACATGACAGCTATAACGTGCGAAAATGGAGGTATATTTAGTGCTTGCATCACAAGTTATATTGATGCCGAATGGAAACTTCAAGAATCATACTATAAAGCACAAGGATGTAAGGTGATTCAAGTGGATAAAGTTACTTTTGACAATTGTAATTGCGAACATCATAAACAACTAGAACATAATTTTGAATCGTTAATTGAAGAAATACGAAACCTATGAAACTAAAACAAGCCCAAGAAATAATCCAGTATCATATCGACTGGATCAACAACGGCAAACAATCAGAGTATAAATACACAGAGGAATCTTTTAATAAGGCTTTGCAAATAGTACTTAAACATTCTGAAGGATCGTATAATTTAGCCAATTGGTACGATTGGGCATTTTAAAACTAAAGCAATGAAAGCACAAGCGATAAACACAGAATACCCACTCAAGACACTTCTGATAGGTAAGACAATCTACCCTAACGGAAGCAAACAGATAAGCGTACATACAGGGAGTGAATGGTACGGAATAGGAAATACTAAAACAGATAATTATGGGCGGGAAAGCATGGAACGAGGAACAAACAAAATACTTACTCGACAATTACAGAACAATTAGCCCTAAAGATATTGCAAACTACTTAGGTTTTCCACCTCAAAAGGTAGTTAATAAGATGTCTAAGATGGGTATATCAAGCGCAAATCAAGTTTACAGGCTTCAACAACGTAAATTTATAGACAGACTACTATCAATGGGTTTAGGTCATGTAGACACTGCCGAACTATCAGTCTGTTCAACAAGTGTAGTTCATAAAGCTGATTTAGTCAGAATCTATAAAGAGTCACCACTTGTTAAAGATTGCGTTTACAATCATGAAAGAGAGTCACTAAGGAAACTAAAGGATAGCAAGCTAGAAAATTACAAGCCAGACTACAAAGAGGACGAAAGGTTTAGATACCGTGATTTAAGCCCTTCAGAAAAACTAATTTACCACGGGATAACAATTAACACATAGAAACAATTAAAATCAAAAATTATGGATAATAAAAAAGTAAAACAAGCAATTGCCCTACTTGACTCAATGGTAAAGTCAGGAGAGGATCACAGCGAAACTTCACAGCAAATTGTAAAAGAAGCTTTGCGAGAGTTGGAATAACTAGTATTTATTCCGTATATTAGCGGTATATATCGAGTCGTGCCGATGAACAAGAATTTAATAACCTTGGTGGATAGGAAGCACGACCCTTGAAGCCAAGGTTATTTTTTTGACTAAAACTTTTTAAAAGTCAACTAAAACTTTTTCAATGTTTATGCGGGTTTGAGTGGTAAAAGTGGAGTTTTGTAGAAAAAGTTACTATCGTTAGCAAAATGGTGTTAATGAAAAAAAATCTGAAAAACTAAAAAAAGTTCACTTTTAGCCTACATCCCTTGAAAACACTAGAAAAGTTTTCACTTAAAAAACTTTTAAAAGTGCTAAAATGTATAAAAAACTACACTTTCTAGCTTTATCGGTCTCGAAAGCCCCGTAAAACCTAAGAAAGTTTTAAAAATTGAATAAATGAATGATAATACTCTTCCATTTTTTAATGAGGATCAGAACGGCAAAATAAGCCTGAACAATTATAGGTTTAAGAAGTTCCTAGAGTACAATAATTACTTTAAAAATTTCCCGAATATTGACAGTTCATTCAACCTAATACGAAAAGATGGAATTTTCCTTAAAATTAAAAACGAGTTCGAGATAAAGGATTTTGTTTTGGATCATGTTGAGAATAATTTACAATCTGAAAAGGCGTATAACTTGATAACAAGCAAAACGAGTGTTTTTAAGCGTGATTTTTTGAGTATGATAAAAACAGAAGAAATAGAAACTCTTAGAGATACCTCAGATACATCTTACTTGTTTTACAGAAATGGAGTTGTAGTCATCAATAAAGACAAGGTAGAGTTAAAAGACTATTCTGATTTCGGTGTTTATATTTGGGAGGATCAGGTGATTAATAGAGATTATATTGAGGCAGATCATCATGAAAGCGAATACAGAACTTTTGTCTGGAAAATATCAGGAGGTATAGACTTATCAGAAAACCCAACCACCGAAGAAGATGCTAAATACAAGAGCGCACAGGACAGGTATAACAGCTTTAAAAGTGTTATAGGATACTTACTTCACTCGTACAACGTGGGCGGAGACAATAAGGCTATCATACTAAATGACGAAGCAATAAGTGACGACCCTAACGGTAGAAGTGGAAAGGGTTTATTTTGGAATGCTTTAAAGCACCTAAAAAAAGTTCAATCCTTAAACGGTAAGTCATTTAATTTTAATGATCAATTTCCTTACCAATCAGTAAAAACGGATTGTCAAGTTTTAGTTTGGGATGATGTAAAAAAGAATTTTGATTTTGAAAATCTATTCAGTGTTATAACTGAAGGTATAGAGATAACGTATAAAGGTAAAGATACTATAAAATTACCAATAGAGGATAGTCCCAAGATACTGATAACGACAAACTATACGATAAAAGGAAAGGGTGGCAGCCATGAAGCTAGACGATTTGAATTAGAGTTATCCTCATTTTTCAATGACAAGTACACGCCAATAGATTTTTTCGGGCATAAATTGTTTGATCATTGGGATGAAAAGGAATGGGCGAGGTTTGATATGTTTATGATAGAGTGCTTAAAAATGTATTTGGTTCACGGATTAATCCCATACACACCAATCACACTACCTTTAAAGAAACTTCAAGTTGAAATAACTATTGAGCTATATAGAGCGATATCTGAGATTAAGTTGGGCGAGTGGATTACATACAATGAATTTTACAATGAATATTGTCAAAGAGTAAAAAGGTACACTGAGAGAACAAAAACATTTGTTACTCAATCTCTGAAAAAATACTGTGAGTTTCACGGGTTAGACTATGAACAAGTGAGTAGCAACGGAGTAAGAAAGTTTAAACTAAAAAGTAGAATATGAAAACCTTGAGAGATTACCAGTTAGAATTGTCCGAAAGAGGTGCAAAAGTTTTAAGGTCGAAAAACATCGTGTACTTATCTATGGAGGTTAGGACAGGTAAAACAGCAACGGCTTTAAATGTTGCCAAATTAAACGGTGCAAAAAAAGTTCTATTTCTAACGAAAAAGAAAGCCATAACTTCTATTGAGTCAGATTACGTTGATTTTGGATTTAATGAACATTTTGAATTGACAGTGATAAATAATGAATCAATGCATAAAATACAAGATTCATTTGATTTGGTTATACATGATGAGTCACATAGATTTGGATCATTTCCAAAGCCATCAAAAGGAGCGAAAACATTTAAACTTTTGTACGGTAGATTACCTTTAATACTTCTTTCTGGAACACCAACACCTGAGGGATATTCACAGATATATCATCAATTTTGGGTTAGTATGTACTCTCCTTTTGGAGAAAGCACTTTTTACAAGTGGGCAAAGGAGTATGTAGATGTGTACCAAATTAACTACGGTTATGGATTAGTCAACCAGTACAACAAGGCTAAGATTCAAGAAATAAAAAAAATAATTGATCCGTACATGATTAGTCTAACGCAAAAGGAAGCAGGGTTTACGACGGAGGTTAAAGAAAATATCCTGTATTGCAGAATGGACGAAGTCACATACAAGCTAACAGAAAGACTTAGAAAGGATTTAGTAATCCAAGGTAAAGAGGATTTGATAATGGCAGATACTGCCGTTAAATTAATGAACAAACTCCATCAACTATACTCTGGAACTATAAAGTTTGAAAGTGGAAAATCAAAAGTAATAGACTACACAAAAGCACAATTTATTTTTGAAAAGTTCGAAGGTAAAAAGATTGGTATTTTCTACAAATTTAAAGCTGAGTACGATGCGTTAAAAGATGTATTTGGAGATCAATTAACAGGAGATATTAATGAGTTTAATGACACAGATAAAAATATTGCCCTTCAATTTCTTAGTGGCAGAGAAGGTATTTCTCTGCGTAAAGCTGATTTCCTAGTTACTATGAATATAGATTTCAGCGCAACGACTTACTTTCAATTTAGAGATAGAATGTCTACTCAGGAAAGACCAAGCAACACTTTATTTTGGGTTTTCACCAAGGGCGGAATAGAAGAAAGTGTATATAAGAAAGTTTTAAGTAAAAAGAATTTCACAGTTAGTCACTTTAAAAGGGAATATTTAAAATAAAATTTTTATATTTACTCATGGAAAAATGGAAAAGTGTAATAGGTTACGAAGGCATTTATGAGATAAGCGATTTAGGTAGGTTACGAAGGATATTAAAACCTAGAAAATACCGACCATATCAAAATAAAATCTTAAACCCGTGTAAAGATAAAAATGGTTATTTCAGAACTGTACTTACAGATAATAACAAAAACAGAAAATCTAAAAGAGTTAATAGAATTGTTGCTATTGCTTTTATACCTAATCCAGACAATAAACCTTGTGTAAACCACAAGAATGGGATTAAAAGCGATAATAGAGCAGTAAATTTAGAGTGGGTAACTGTTTCCGAAAATAATATACATGCAATCAGAAATGGTCTTTCAGGTCAAGCGGGTGGAGAGGATCATCACATGTCTAAATTAAAAGAAGCAGAAGTTCTTAAAATAAAGAAAATGTACGCAACAAAAAAATATAAACAAATCGATTTAGCAGAAATTTTTAGAATATCTCAAACGCAAATAAGTAGAATAATAAATAATAAAAGATGGCGTCAAACTACCAAACAAGAATAATAAGACAGTATGAGTTAAACGGTTACGGTGTTATTAAACTATCAAAGACCAACAAGAATGGAATTGCCGATTTGCTAGTAAGTAAAAAAGGTGAACGCCCTACATTGATCGAGGTAAAAGAAAAAAACGACACGTTGAAAAAGTTGCAGATAGCGCAAAATTTAAAGGTGGCTAAAGATATGGATTTCAGATTCATTGTGCTTCAGGATGGAAAAGGACAAATAGATATAGATTCAGAATCATTTAAGACAGATTTGTTTTAACCATTCATCACAATTTTAGAACACATAAACAAAACAACAGTTACTTTAGAATAATGACATTCGACAAACCAACATTTGTAAAGCCTGATAGCGCAACAATAGCAGACTTAGAATTTACCGACATTTATATAGGTGGATTGAAAATAGGATCACTCCTAAAAGCGAAAAATAAATAC
>JAAHTH010000021.1_pt3 | contig 26046 bp, 48 predicted proteins | sample 6116091 | NCBI WGS metagenome assembly JAAHTH01 (sample SAMN13939990, study PRJNA603662) | sponge metagenome | isolation source: marine sponge | host: Mycale hentscheli | place: New Zealand | collected 2006
ACCAACAAAAAGGAAGACTCATGACCGAACAACAATCAATATCAAATATCAAAGGCTGGCACGTCGATCTTACAGACACTGACTTGGAAGCAGCACAAAAAGCTGTCGAGACAATCTTAGGAAAGCAGCGCGGCCAAATCTACTACCTTGAGGTGACTGCTAAAGAGAACAACTCAATCTTCGGAGAACGATACTTCTACTTGCTTCGTGGCACAAACGAACCTGAAGTTAAAGTTGCTGAGATTGACATGTGGGGAAATCTAGTCATTAGTCACGAATTCCTAGCATGCATTTACGACGTTTAAAGCACATGCAAAATACCACAAATGTGTGGTACAATAATAGTACCAACCACTAACCAAAGGAAAATAACATGGCTAAAAACATTTCATGGGTAACGACGCGAGACGAAGCAATCGAAGAGTTCGAGCAATACAATCTATCAGCTGTTCAACAAATGCATGAACAAGATGGAGTGTCTGACATTCCAGCACGTCGAGAAGCGTGGCATGACTTTGTCAACTGGCTCCACTGCAACAATCAAATCAGTGACTGGCAAGTAAAGAACTGGAATATGCCTGACTGCTGCGGATAAACACTGCGTGCAAAAAGTGTTCAACAAATGGTATAATATAAACACACCCCAAGCAACAGGAAACAACATGGCTTATCAAAACAAAAACTTAGACAGCTTAGTCTTGGAAACGGAATCAGGTTCAGTAAAAACCACTATCGAGGTTGACAGCTTAGGATGTGCAACAATTCGATTTGGAAATGGATACACTCTTCGCTTGCCTCTCGAAGAACTGACTGCTCTGGTCATTTCCCTAGAAGACACTCGGTGTGAACTCGAAGAGATAAAAGACTACGGTTTTAGCAAATAATAATTCTTCTACGGTTGGTGATTGAGCTACACGGTTTGTAGCTCGGATGTGTCGGGTGGTCCCCGGCGGGACAGGGTGGGTAAAAGCCAACCATATACAAACAAGTCAAACAGGATAATAACATGTCAAAATCAGAGTTCAAAAAAGGCGACTTGGTTCGACTAATCGAAGACATTCGCAATGGTGTAAACTTAAGAAGCCACAGGCTTCACGCGAAGCCTTGCATTGAAAGAGCAACAACCCGTGAAGAAGTTCAGGAGTGGCGAAACAGTCCCGCATCTAAAGGACTAGATTGTGCCGGTGAGTCTAAGCTTCCACCAATGATAGCGGATGTTGATTATGACATCAACGATACTTTCACGGTGCTTAGAGCTCGATGTGCTCCTAAACTTGGCTACTATAAAAAACCAAAGCGAGTCAAAGTAATGGTCAATCGAACAAACCAAATCGGATATATCGAACGCAAATGGCTTGAGAAAGTTTAAGTATCTTGACATGCAAAACAAACCAAAACTGTAGTATGATATAAACACACCTCAACAGGAGTCAAAATGACATTACAAAACTATCTAGACAATATGGCTGAAGCTTCAACAAAAGCTTTAAAAATGCTAATTGAACGCTCAAATGATTCTGTTCAAGTCACAGCAGCAAGGATGACTATTGCATCACGCAATACACCCGCAAACTTAAAACTACTTGATTATCATGACGAAGAACTAGATGACGCTCAAGCTGAATGGGAATTTGATCAACAAAATAAAAACTTTTGGGGAGTCGATTAAATATTTGTAATTAACTTTATGACTTACACGCATGCAAAACTTTAAGTAAATGTGGTACAATATAAATACCAACCACAACCAAAAGGAAACAACATGGAACCACAAATCGTTACAATCGTCGTTCATAGCGACATCGATCCCTCAGAACTTCTCGAACTAGCTAATAGCGCAGCTGAACAACTAATCAGCGAAATCCAAGACTATCATGATGATTCTGCATTCTTTCATGAAGAAGAGACTTCTGTAGAATACAAAGACAATGGTACAGAGTTTATTGTAGGAGTCAACGACGCATTGAGGAGCTTAACATCAATACGTAAATAAATCAACCAAGGGAGATGATATGAAATTCAAACCAGGCGACATCGTTAACATCGTTTATGACTTTGGTGAGCGTATAGGAGATAAAAACTACACAGTTGTTTGTGTCAATGAGTTCGAGACATATGTTCGTCAAGAGGCTTATCGGGATAAGCAAGGTGTATGGACCCGTAACATATACATGACAATCAGAGACCCGGATGGTAAGAACACATATATTGATGAACGTGACTTGAAACTAGCACAAGTTAACCGGCGTGCAAAATAAAAGTCGCTAGTGTATAATATAAACATACCACCCAACTAGGAGCATAACATGAACATTTACGCTAACATTCTTAATCGATACTTCGATTACAAAGGACAATCATATCAAGTCATCAGCCACTGCGAAGACAGATTCGGGCAGACGTTTCGAAAAGTAATCAACATGAAGACAGCTGAAGAGACTTACTTTGGCTACGAAACATTCTGGAACGTCACACCTCGTGGCTATTCACATAACGGTATCATCGAAGGAGCATAACAATGGCAAGGAAATCAATAGACGTTCTACCCTTACTTGAATTCGCAAACCACAACCTCAAAAGACAAGACGAATTTGCAACAGTCGACTTCAAGGCAGGTATGTGCAGCATGATTGAAATGGTCTTAATGGAAACAGGTAACTACAAGGGCTTTGGATTCTTAGATAACAACGACTCAGACACGGGCACACTTGGCTACTACAGTCGTCACTATTGTTATTCTTCAAAGATGCGAGGCGAATCTAATAAAAGGAAAGCAGCATAATGGGATTCTTTTCATGGAAAACAAACGACAGCAATCGTTCAATACCCAACAGCAGCAGCGATCGTTTTACATTCACTGTCTACATGCGAGACAACAAAGGAAACGTCTGGATTGAAGAAGATTACGACGGCTACGGTCGCTTCGGCGGTAAAGACTACTACGAACTGCTAGCTGAGATGAATGGTCTAGAATCTGATCGCGATGCGGGTATCAACATTCAATACAACTCAAAACGCGCAGACATTATCTACCCAGCGCTCTTTGAGGATGCTGAATGTGAATGGGAATGGTGGGAAGGCGTAGCTCCCGAAGATTGCGAAGCGCAAGGGTACTTCTACAGTGACAATGAGGAATGCAACTGTTAGCATACATGCAATAAACCTCAAAAGTATGGTATAATAATAGTACCAACCACCAATCAAAAGGAAAATAACATGGCTACTAAAAAAACAATCACACTTTATTCTTTCAGTGAACTATCAAAAGCAGAACAAGTTGATATTATCATCGATTGTCGTGAGGATGATTCGTTCTTAGATTACGAAACCACAGAACAAGACATGATCAGGGAGTTCGAAAACGAAGCAGAAATAATGGGTATTCAAGATTTTAAATTTAAATACTCAGGTTTTTGGACACAAGGCTCCGGAGCTTCTTTCACTGGCACGTTAACTCAAGAGCTAGCAGTTAAGATACTTGAAAACGCATCGGGTGCAAAAGATTGGGCAGAAGTCTACGGCAACAAGACCGAAGTTAACGTTCATCGAACCAGCTTGATGTATGCTCATCACAATTCTGTTGAATGCGACTTTTATTACGACGACGACGATCTTGAAGAAATCTCCGCAGAAGATTATAAACGAATCACGAGCTATTTTAATAGTTGGAAGGATAATCTGTGTCATGAGTTTTACAATCGATTAGTTGAAAGCTATGAAGCACTCACATCAGAAGAGAACATTATACAACTACTAAACGATTTGGGTGATGTGTACACACGCAACGGAACGATACTACATACCACTGACTGTGATGAAGACGAGCAGGATGAAGAAGATGCGTTCCCGTTCCCACACGGTGACGAACGCTACTATTACGCCTAATCGATCGACAATCAAAGAGGGTGAACAAGAGCGCTTAAAGCGCATGCAAAATATGCAAACTGTGTTGGATAATATAAAAAACAGCGGCTAATCAAGAATAATACTTACGTGTAAAACACACACACCATACAGTATAATATAAACAACATCAATAGGAGCTAAAACATGCAAAACCAAAACACACAATCAAACGAAGCAACACAAATAACAATCAGTGAATGGATCAACCCAGCAAAAACCCTAAGAATAAAAGGTCATACCATCACTTTCTCAGACTACACAGAATTCGAATCACTAACTGCAGCAATCTCCAACGACCTATCTAAAATACTTAAATCACAACAACATGACTTCAAAAAAGCAAATAGACCAACTATCAAAATAGGCAGAGAAAGCTATAACTTCAATACACGCCTCTCATCTTGGTACTGCTCAAATAGCCCGTCTTGGTACCGACGCAATATTATTTGCTACGTCGCTCTCAACTCTAAACTCTCAATCATCACATCAGCAGCAGGCTTCAACCGCATACCCTCAATATCTAAACTCAAAAAGAGCTTAAAATCAAAAAACAACGGCTAACCTACAAAACTACTTGCATGCAATCCTTATCTCAAATAATGTATAATATATACAACAACCCATATAACACTAGGCAACACAAACCTATGTCATCTATAGACCAAATCTCTATCAACTTCATCCATACCCTACTCAAAGACTCTCAAAACCTCATAGAAGCCTCAATCACTCATAACTACCCAGAATCTAACTACTCCACCATAATCATCAAAGCAAAAATACCCAACACTTCTAATACACCACTAGAACGCGGCATCAATATCTCACCCTTCACATCCTCTATCCCCAATAATATCATCTCAGACATCACCACAGCTAACCAAAACCTCATAAAACAAAATCAATAACACTCTACACTAAAATGCTGCTTTATTCATCAACCGCAGTGGCTAAAGTGCCACAGCCGTATGGTCATAGAGCAGGGCTGAGATTAGTTACGAAAAGTTACAGTTTTTTATGCTATAGATGCTGAGGAGTAAGAATGAGTATTACAGTAAGAGATCGGACTTAGAGGGCGCGCACTACATTATGATCACTTTTTATCATTTTATATGACTTTAGCGCTATCTCGAGTGAACTTTTCCTTTAAGGACATGAACATATGATCGATCGGCAGCACTCTAACACATTCAGAGCTCTCGTCGACACTAAAAACGACACAAAAAGAGGTCAAAGTTATCGAAAGAGCTCGTAAATGGGCTAAAACGGGTGCTTTTTGGTATGTCAGGGGTCGATTAGGAAGAGACCGGATACAGCCGAGTAAAGAGGAGTGAGACTTGAATGAAGGGCGTCCCCGGGGAAATGCCGCAAAAACCGATAAAAGTGCGTGCAAAGAGAGAGTAAGGTGTGGTATAATAGTAGAGAACAAAGGAGTTAAAATGAGATTCAACCCCGGCGACATTGTTAACGTCATGACTTTCGATGGACAGGTAGGCGATCAAGAATACACAGTAATGTACATCAATACTTTTGAGACTTATACACGTCAAGAGCCATATCGAAACAAGCAAGGTGAATTGACTCGGAACATTTACTTGACGCTTAAATCGGAAGATGGTGAGCTCTCGTATGCAGATCAGCGCAACTTGAAATTGGTACCAGTACAACTCGCGACTTTAACTAACGAATGCGAATAAGGAGCAAACAATTATGTCAGATGATACACTAAAAGATAACGACCCACGACTCACACCATTGGACCGCGAAGCACTTCGCGCCGTGCGTGGGCGCGCACGTAACGCACAGAAGATACGAATAGCGCATTACACAGATCGTGTTGCTTCTATCTTGAAGGAGTGTGAGGCGTTTCGATCGACAATCAAAGAGGATGAACAAGAACTCTTAAGCGCGGTGGCAGAAGATGAAAAGATGTGTCATGCATTTTTAGAGTTGATATGTCAAAACGCGACAGCTGGTGAGGAGTTGACAGGAAATGAGTTATCACGGCGCTTTATAGAGATTGGAATACAGGCATTGATCGATCACTTTGGTCACACGGTATTACCCGATTTTGGTTAGGGCGTAATGTACAGCGCGCCACGTGTGACTGCGCGCGCGGAGGAGTGTTCGGTGTAGTGCTTTCCCACCGGTGTCCCCTCCACCAACCCTTGTATATGAAAGTTATAGAGTGAGGAAGATAATGGAACGTAATTATTTATACGAATTATATTTGATGGAGTGTGTGGATGCTAGTGGGGGTGGGGTATATAGTACTGCGCGCCGCGTGCGTAAGTTACGCGCGTGCACGATGCGTGACGCAGTGGAGAATTTTCGGAAAGAGATTAATCAGCACAATGAGATGTTGGAAGAGCGGTACCCGGGCTTTTGGCAGACTGCCGAGTCTGGTGTCACAGCGACATGGCGTGTTGAGTGTCTCTTTCCGATGAATATCGTATGTTGCTTTCCGGAAGATGATCGGTTTGGTCAATGGAATTGAAGATGATAAATATATTGAGAGCTGCTTCTGAAGAGAAGGGTCAGTCACAGGCGGGGATGTGTGTAGCACATGTCATAACAGATATCGCAGATCGAGCAGCTGGAGGATATGACAAACATATAGACGGTGCTCCTGAGATATATGCAAGGTGGGTGATAGATGACTGGTATGTTGGTGATCATCGTCCGGACTTCATGCATGAGCCTCACTACCAGTGGGTGTTGCGCGAGTACTCGTTCAAGATAGCAGACAATATTGTCAAGTGGATAGACAAATGGGCAGTCACGATAGCAGAGCATGATGTATGAATGAAGACGTCGTTGTTATCGCGTACGCGTAGGGCAGGGTTTTATTAAGGTCTGCAGGGGGTCGGAAACTCAAGGGTACAAGTAACTGCTATGAATGATGGGCAGCAGGGAATGGTTGAGTTTTATTGAAAAGTAGTTTCCGACCCCGGGGAGAGTGTATAAAAAGTTTGTCTAAGTGCATGCAAAAAGTGTACATGTTGTGGTACAATAATAGCACCAACCCAACCTCATTACTAGGAAACAAAATGAAAGTTAACAATCAAAACTTTAATAATCGTCAGCTTAACCGTTATTACAAACTTACTTGGATCGAAGCGGGTGAGGAATTTGTTGAGCGATGGAGTCTAGCCGGAATGATTGAAGATGGTTTTAACTTAGAATTGTGTTCACTAATTGCGGGATTGATGGACGGTGATAAGGTACCCACCGAATTGAACAATCCAATTGCTCCTGTCTTCATCGAGGCAACAGGGGAATACTACGAAGAGAGTGAAGAAGAACGCGTTCGTGAATGTCATCACCTTGACTGGAAAGAAGCTCTCTCAGAGGACGGCCCTGGCTACGTTTGGTAGTCTTTGGGTGCATGCAAAACTGAGACTAAGTGTGGTACAATAAAGGCACAAGGAGGCAACAAAATGAACGTTTACATTATCGAAAAAGCTCAAGACTACGGTCCCTCAATTATCCTAGGTGTTTTCACCACTCTCGAAGGAGCTCAACGTTGGCTTATAAGTCCCACATGGTCGGCGTCTGCCGGTCAGGGCAGTGTCGAAAGTGCTCGAGGTGACATGGATGAATACGAAACCCATGATACCGTCGATGCATACTGGATCGATGGAGTCTACACTCGAATTCGAGAAGTTGCATTGCAGGAATAACGCATGCAAAAAGCAGACCAAGTATGGTACAATAATAAGGCGAGGAACAACCTCCAACAACCCAACCCAATCAATAGGACAAATTAACATGACAAACATTCAACATATCATTGCGTTACGCGAATCAGGTATATTTACAGCCAAGCAGGCAGAGAACTTTATCAACAAGGCAAATCGTTTGGAAGCAAAAGCTCAAAAAGAAGCTGCTGCTCAGCGACGTAACATGGCAGTCTCATACTTCTTAGGGAAGTTCATGGCTCCAGGAAAGCCTTACTCAATCAAGCCATTTGGCAAGGACAGTTCATCATCTTTACTACCCAATTTGGAAGTTGAGATGGACCGATCGGAATTGTTGTCTTCATTGCAAGATCTGCGTGAGGCTGGATTGGTTCATGATAATGCTGGAAGTCTCAAGAATAGCTGTGGCCATCGTTGGTTCGTCGGTCCAAAGTCTGAAGTTGAATAGGTAGGGGTACCCTGTTGGATGGGCGTGCAAACGCCCATCCTTTTGTGGTACAATAATAACACCAACAATAACCCCCACCATTGGAGCTCACATGGCCCGTTTAGGATATCGAACTACTAACTGGACACGCATCGAAAACTCAAACACTTCACGAAAGAAGACAAAAGGAGAATTTGACTTTGAGATTGTAGTCACTGACCCACAGCGTCAAACCGTTTCACGAGAGACTGTTTGGGTAGATAACTTTCAACAAGCAATCAACATTGCAAAGAATAAGTCTTATCAAGTACCCAAAGATCATTCTGTTCACTGCGATGGCGTCGACGTACGTTACTACTAAGAGGTTAATCATGACAATGTTCGAAGACATCATTTACATATTCAGGTTTTTCATTATTGCAGCCGCTTCCCTGGTGGCGTTAACTTACACAGTAGCTTACCTAGATATCTACTTTTATGAGCAGGCTGTGCATGCAAAAGCACAGCAACATGTGGTACAATAATAACACCACTTAAGGAGCATAATATGAAGCAAAGACAATCGATAAATAGTACACAGTTCGCAAGAATCTCAGATGCTCAACTTAGACGTCGTATTATCATCGCCCGTAACTTAGGTAAGCGTAACATGACGTGGAGTCGAACAGCTGACAAGATGCAGGCACTACTTAATCAGCGCATGCAAAACCGCAAGTAAGTATGGTACAATAATAACACACCCCAAACCTAAGGACAACATATATGTTTATCAAACCCAACTGGCTCTTCATCGCTAACTTCTGCTTCGGACTTACGGGTATCTGGTCATTCGTAATACTCAATGCAATCATCAACGGATAGGACACAATCTCTTCCTCTTACATGCATGCAAAATATGCGCATGCTATGGTATAATATAAACACCAACCCCAACCGCTTTTAAGGAACACATAATCATGACAATCGTAACAGCAATCTCATTCGTCTCATCAGTCTACGCTCAAGACCCAGTCATCACCGAACCTACCACAGCACCAACGCAAATCACGTACATCGACTTCGAAGACGTTAACGTTCAAGGTGACTTAGTCGGACCAGCACTACAACTCGTCACTGTCTCAGAGCACCGACGATGGGACACACCAATGCACCCAGCACTCGTTCAGTGGCACGCTGACTTGGAAGAACGACGTATCGCTGCTCAGCAACGTTAGGTCATAAAGCACTTCGCGCCGTGCGTATACGGCGCGCGCAAAGATTCTGTCAGTGGGGTTAGGGTGACGCAACCTCTCCGGGCCTCTCAGTTATCCAGTAGGACATCGCGTACGTTACATGCGCATCCTCTCCCCACTGACTTTTATCTCAGGGCGTATTGTACATCGCGCCACGCGTACGCCGCGCGCGTACAAGATAACAGCACACATTACGTGCAAACATTTGTGTAGATAGAGTACAATAATAGAGCAGCACAGGAGCTATAACATGGATACAAACACCACATTATCGTTCATAGGACAACTCATGAGTATTACCCTCTGTTTTAGCACAGCATTTGGAGTAATATACACAATAGCATTCTATATCGATGGATCAGAAGACTACTCACACATCAAAGATGCTGAACAAAGAGAACGCATACGACGTTACGGGTGGTATACAGCAGCAGCAACGATCATCTTCACAGTAACATACTACGCAACATACGACCTCCTCATGGGTGGGTAGGATTCGAATTAGTCATGTATATGATCTGTGTGATATCTTTGTCATATGTTTGAATGTTTGTCTGACTAACAGGGAAAGAAGCAAGGAATGTGGATCTGGGTGGATACCACATATGCAAATAAAGACCGGCAGCGCAGCAGGGTGAAGTTAAGAGGGGCTGTCGGTCTAGAAGGTGTTAGTCGGAAAGGGAGGGGGAGGGGAAAAGAGAGGAGGAGAGGGCAGGAATAGAGTACATGCAAATCTAAGCAGAGATATGGTACAATAATAGAGCAGCACAGGAGCACAACAATATGACATATCGACAATTCATTATCGGCCTTCTTCTCATAGCATCATTCAGCGTCGCTTTCAAAACATTCCTCTGGATTAAGGCGATCTATCTTCTCATGGTTGCATAACACGTGCAAATCTAAGCAGTGATACGGTACAATATAAACACCAACCCCAATCGCCTAACAGGATCCATTATGAATAACTTGAAAAGCTCAATCTGCTATATCAGTAAAGAACTAGATATGCAATATACAGTCACACCGGAAACGACAGTTGATGATGTAGTCGAATGGCTTAAAGATGAGTATACTTCAATATGGGACGATATGAGAGGCTTTGATGGATGCTCAGCTGTCTGGGACGAGACAGGATTAGAGATATGGGGAGATAACGGACATATCACATTAGATTGTGCGATCGCAGTCTGCTAACAACAATGATGAACTGCAACGTGCAAAACTAATCGAAGTTATGGTACAATAATAACACCAACCCCACCACCCACCTCTAAAGGACGACAATGACTAAAGTACGCAAACTCGCATGGATCGAAAACAAGAAGCAAGACATCACTGAATCAATCAGCCTCGAATCAGCAGCAGATCTCTACACTCAACTTCAAGAAGCCCTCTGTGTTGAACTCGATAAAGAAGGCGAAGAAGAATACGAAGAATCAATCGTTGTCGCCATTGAAGCAGCCATGGATGTAGCCATTATTAAAATGACTGACTTTAACGATACCCTTTCAGATACGCAAGAAGAGGAAGAAGATATGACCCAAAACGAAGTCAAACTTATGTCAGCAGAAGTACGCCACTCCAACATCGTTGAACGACTTGACAACGGTTATTACGAAGAGAAGGGTCTGGTACCAGTCGCAGAAGCAGCAGCTGAAAAGTTGGCTGACGAAATAGAAGGCCTCGAAGAAGCATGCAAAAACGTCGAATCCTGTGGTACAATTATAGAGAACCCACCACCCAAGGAAAACGACATGGAAACTTCAACCACTCGCACACCAGAAGAATCTTTGGAATCACTTCTCATCGGAGATCTCACCCTCAACGAACTTCTCCAAACCGGTCTTATCAATCTTGAAGTCTTCAAATACACAGTTGCAGTCGCAGAGGGACAAGAAGTCTCAAAGCCAAAAGCTCAACCCAAAACCAAAGTCCAAGCTGCAGATCAAGGACCGGTCAACCTTGCAGTAGCTTACTTCCTTGGAAACTTCATGAAAGCCGGACAGCAGTACAAAGTTAAGTCTCGTCGTGGTGACGGCATGTACACTCAACTGGTAGCCGAAAACCCCGATCTAGCCATCACCGATGTACAGTTCCGAAAAGCTATCAACCTACTTCTCAAAGAAGGCGGCCTGGCCAACAACGTTGCTGAACTTAAAGCAGCTGGTGGCAACTGGGCTCCTAAGTCACGCTGGTTCCTCCCTTCATCTGAAGGATAGGTCCAACCCGTGCAAAACTAAGAAGACGTATGGTATGATATATACACACCCCAACTAAGGTAAACAACATGGATAACACCCGATTCATCAAAAGCTTACAAAGTCTCTCAAACGAACAACTGACTCAAGTCAAAGGGAATATCATCCAACAACTCCGGATCGTCGAATCACTTGTACTAGCACGCCTCAATGACAATGAAGCTCCTGCGCAAAGTACTTCTCATCCGGAGCAAAATGTTCGAGGTGAGTGGACACGTGCGCAAATTGACGCCAAGCTCCGCGCATCGGATGAAGCAGTTGAGACCGCAATCATCCGCCTCTTCGAACTTCAAACTGCCTCTGAACAGAACAGCGCAGGCACCCACTGCCAAAATGCGGAGGGGTTTGACTCTGGCAACGCCAAGGCTGGTACACGATTTGCACGATGGCTCCTAGGTATGAATGACCGCAACGAGGTCAAGTACCCCAAGAAGTCACTCAATCATCCTCGTGCAAACCGCATCTTCTCTCGTTACTGCCAAGATGGTGGTACCGTTATGGATCGGGCACGGAAGATAGCTTTGCGCCACAGTTCTCAACTGGTTACTATAGCTAACGCTAAGTAGCCAAGAGGCACTGCCGCTCGGGGCGGGCGCTCGGGGCGCACGCTGGGGCCCACCGCCAGCCCACCGGGGAACCCTACGCGCCCAGTAGGGCGCCTTAGTACGCTCTCACTGCTCCTGAAATTTCATAAACTTTTTAGTACTGCCACGCACTCACTGTATACAATTACTAGCTTTTTGGGGTCCATCATCTCATTTTACTCAGAATAAAGTCATTTTCTGCACGGAAGAACAGTGGCTATTCATTTTTTGTACAAAAATTTCTTCGAGAAATTTCGGCAACTTTTTACTTTTTCAGAATTCTCTTAAGTGCGTGCAAACTTTGCTTAATCGTGAAAAGGTTCAGAAGTGAGAGACAGTCGAGAGAACACAATTAGAGACTGACAAAAAAAACTTAGATGAAGTTTTAAACTAGAGAGGATTATAACATGCTATTAGAATTACAAGACAAAATGGAAAAAGGTGCACAACTGAGTGCTGATGATATCAAACTTTGGTGGGAGTTTCACAAGCTTCCCGAGAAATATGCGTATAATGGCGAGTATCTTGAGCGTTATGTCTCAGTGAATCGCATCATCGATGACTTGGGGTGGCCTTCAGTCGAAGCCCTCATTGATCACTTGGAGACAATGCACAACGAAGTTGCCGCACATAATGATTCAGTGTATGGCGAGCGCTACGAAGATCCCGACTTTGCCGGTAAGTCATTTGATCACTTATCATCTCAGTTGAGTTCAATTAACGACAAAATTACTCGTAATCCTAATGAGACAGATTTTGAACTAGACGCTTGGGCAGATATCGCGCCTAGAAAGACATACGTTGGTAATTTGAATTTCGGTAAACGCGTTAAGTTTCGGAAGTGGTTTACCGGAGTGCGTCCTTACACGCCGGGTGTCGACCCGGCCGATGACGTGATGTACATGGCTATTCCGAGATACGCGTTTTTTCGTGATTGTTACGATTATGACAATGATATACCAGAGACATTTGAGTACTGGATTGTGGGCGACAAGCTTTACACCATTGATCGTATCAGTATTCTCAGTGAGATTCGGAATAAGCTTGAAGAGTTAGAAGTTAAGAGAGACAAGCTCAATTTGAATTCTGGCATGCACGAGGATGACGATTGGGATTACTTTGATGATGACGATGATTATTCTAGTGGCGGAGACTCTGGAGACAATGATCAGTATTCTCAGGCTGAGTTAGATAATCACGCGAATCAGTGTAATCCGAATAATGACGCTTATTGGTTATCGAGGAGTTAGGTGAGAGTATGAAAGTTGGTGATTTAGTAAGAAATAAAAGCTCTGAGCGTGGAGAGATTGGCATTTTTTTAAAGTGGTACACTTTCGATTCTGAGACAAATCCTTATACATGTCCGATTGTTAGATGGGCTGACGGCAGGACTGGTTCGATTCAAACTAATCTATTGGAGGTGATCAGTGCATGTAGGTGATTTAGTTTATCCTTTTTTAGATAATCCGTCTGGCGTGCCAGATAGAACAGTTGGTTTGTTTTTGGGTACTGAGGTTGTTTACCGGTCACGAATGTTTGAGACACGTGTTCGGGTATTATGCGATAGTGTAGTGCTTTCGGTACCTTTGCATCAATTAACTATAGTGCCGATGGAGGGCAGTAGTTAGTAGAGGATAAGGTCAGGAAGAGCGCAGAGCGCTCGTACTGATCACCTCATCTTTAAGTTTTTTCAAGAAAAAAGTAAAATTCGCGCCGAAGCCGTTGCCGGCTTTTATTTTTTGAGCCAAAAATTTTCGGAGAAGTTTTGAAAACTTTCTCCTATTTATAGCTAATAAGAGAGGTTAGATTGACATGAAAATAACAAGAAGAAAATTAAAAGAATTATTATCGGAGGCTCTTTCTGAAGCTAGTTTCGAAGATTTTGGAGACGAAGAAGAAGAATATGATGTTGAAGAGTTGGCTTCGTATCACGCATTAAATGGTGATATTGATGCAATATTGTACAAGGATAATCCGGATTATCGTAATGCTTTTATTGACATGATTATTATGAAGTTTGGTGAAGAAAGAATGCAACAATTTCAAGATGAAGAAGAAGACAAAGAAGAAAGAAGACTTCTAATGGATCCAGATGATGAGCCTTATGAAATTGATGAAAGTAGATATCACGTGGCTGATCGTAACCCAGGTATGTCTTCAAGAGAAAGAGCGGAATTAGAGTCCGGAAGTGATGATCCTTATTATACTTCCGAGCCATTTGAAGAAGAAGAACCCGCGCCTGTTTTGTCTCCTGAAGAACAAGAAGAGCGGAATCGAAGAGAAATTGAACAAAGAAAAATTCTTCGACAACGGCAAGCTATGATGAGAAGAATGTTAAGTGATTATGAGTATTAAATTTTACTAGCAAATAATTGTAAAATTTAAAATTTTGAGATTGAGTTGAATCACAATGAAAACAACAAGAAGACAAATAAGAAAATTGATCAACGAGAGTATTCCTGCGGGTGACGTTGAAGCAATAGGGGATTCAATCAAAAGAAGTATTAATATTTATATTATTTTTGATAAAGAAAAAATAAAAAATAAAGACCCTAAAAGCTTTACAGACGAAGATTTACGCGCTGCCATAAGTGACGAGAATATTTTTTACTTTGACGACGAAATACCAAACTTTCTTTCAGACACTGAAGTTAGTGAAACAGATCATGGTCAATTGCGTACTATGCGTGATTTTTATCCCAAAGTTGAGTCGTTAAAGAATCGTCAATTAGATAACAAGGTTAATAGCATTTATTTTGAAAAGCTTGGCGAAATATTATCAAGACGTTCATCTTTAGTTGAACCTGACGATACTGGCGAAAAAGTCAAAAGTGTATTAGCTAAAAGGCGTGCGCATCACGAGAAAGTAGCTAAGCAAGCTAGAAAATTAAAGCTTGCTATTTTAAATTCAATAAACACTCTTCTAAGCGCAGCTAAATCGGGTAATTTTGTTTATCGGGTTTTAGATCCTGAAGAGACAGAAGAAGCGTGGTATACTTCAGGCGGGTATTCAAATGTGGATAGAGATTATAACGTCTATAGATTGAAGGAATATGGTAGTACTTTATATGAACGCAATTCAAGTGAGGGTTGGACAGACGAAATACCAGACTATAACTTTAGTTTATTAGAAAAACTATACATTGTTTCAAGGCCAGTCAACATCATATTTAGCGATCAGTTAGAAGTGATCAATCTTTTAAAAGATAAAGTATATTCTGATGCTATAAGTGATGTGATTGATGAAGACTTAATGGACAAAGCCTTGATTCTTTTTGAGGAATCACTTGCATGGGATGATTTTGTTGAATACAATGACAATCCTTTATCAGATGTTGCAACCATTTATAATTCAATTGGCGAAATAGTTAGAAAAGACAGCCCATACCCGGGTGTTAATCAGATTATTAGTGATTCGAAAAACATATTCAGAGAAATGAAAAGTGCTTTTTCTAGATTGGATACGTTAATAAACAAAGGCGGTCTTGAAATACCGACTTTTTCAAACTTAGAAAATACCTCATTAGAAAATAGTTATAGTCAACTCGGGATTGATGAAAACATGAAATTAACAGAAGCAAAAATAAGAAAGATTATTAGAGAGTCAATTAGTAAAGAGGCAATTGTTGTTATTCTTAATGATATGATTGAAAAAGATGCGGGTCAAAAGCTATATGCAATCAAATACGCTGAAAGGTATGGCTTAGATAACCGCCCAGATATTAAAATATACGATATTATTAATGTTGACGGAGGATTGTTCAGACAAAACGTATCTTATCTCGAAGCAGTTAGAATTCTTGAGCCTTATGAGTGGGTAATACAAAATAGTCATGGTCTTAAAAGTTTTAGAATTGTTGGAATGAAAAAATGAAAATTACAAGTAAAAGATTGAGAATGTTAATAAAAGAGTCTATTGCGAATCTTTTGTTTGAAGATGTTGCAGATAAAGCTGCTATTGATGGTGGTTTACCTGAAGACAGTCCTAGAGTTGAAGATTTGAGAATTGCGTCAGGCAAACCTTATAGGTTGCAGAAGCCAGACCTCGTATGGTTAGCAAGATATTTTGCTTCTCCAGAGGGTTCTGCTAGTGAAGAACCAATTGCTGATATTGCTTCTGCTATTTCATTGTTCAATCGATCAAAAATGTTGATATCAAAATTAAAGATTTCAACTGACATTAATTCATATGACAGCCCTAATGACTTGAGGCGTGTGCTTGCACGAACCCAAGGCAAGGTAACAGGTATTGATTTAGAAAAAGAAATGGATTATTTGGGCAAATTTGGTTCTTGGCATGTTACAATGCCTCACACTAGAGAAGCTGCTTGTGCCTTGGGTGAAGGGACGACATGGTGCACAGCTGTGGCAAAAAAAGGTAACAATTTATTTTATAATTATGTTATGTCTGGACAAGGTATTATTTTGTATCACATCATTCATGATGATGTTTATCTAAAAGACTTAGACTTAGACGCTGAAGTTCCTGCAAATAGTAAAATATCAATAGGCACTCAGCATGGTGAGATATTTTTTCCTGAACAAGGAAGGGGATACGGTCAAATAACAGTTAATGCCGATAACGAGGGTGTTTCAAGATCAGATTTCGAAAATATCGTAGGCAAACCTGTAGCTGATCAAATAATTCAAGCTATTAATGATAGCGCTGAAAGCACACAAGGTTCTCACCCAGCAAGGGTAAAAATCGAAGCCATGTTACAAGATGCAGAATTGTTAAAACAGGAATTAAGGGGTAAAAGCTTTGATGCAAAACTTGACACTGTTACATTGATATTAAAACGTAAAGATGAATTAGAAAGAGAAAATTATTCAAAGCAGCGTCGAGCAGGTATTTTTCCGAAAGATATTAAAGGTATACAGGCTTTATCTTCTGATGTAGAAGCGTTTATTAAAGATTTTTTTAAAAAAAATCAAGAAAAATATTTCGAAAACAACATTGAGAAAGCAATCAGCTATGTCAAAGACTACTTTAATGATGGTGCCATACATTTAGAAGAAGTATTGAATGATTATGTATTGCCTATCACAGAAGACGGAATGGACTCTGAGATTTTAGAATATATGTTGCTTCCTTTTGAGGTTATTGAATACGGTAAAACTGATGACACTTCAGATAATTTGGCTGACGCTTTATACAAGCAAAAAATAGAAAGAGTTGAGCAGTTTGTAGAAGCCCTTCAAGAAGCAGGGTTTAGTGTTTCTGCTGATCATTATACTCAAGGAGACTTTTTTGAATCTTTGTATAATAATGCCCATGAAGTGAAGTTGACATTATAGACATTAGTCCATAAAATGAAAAAATAAAAATTCAAATAATCAGTTTAATTTCTTTTTCAAATATTTTTAATGTCAAACAGTAAAGTTAAACCAGAGCCCACGGTGGGTGATTTGATAATTTTTTCAAATAAAAGATCACATTATAGCGGTAGTTATGGTATAATTGTTAAAAAAAAGCGAATTCTTCCGGCTTACTCTAAGTCTAGGTTCATTTATAGAATTGTTTTTAGCAATACTTCAATCGATTGTAATATAAATTATTTTGAAGTAATAGATACAGATAAAAATTAATATGTTTTGATAATTAATATCAGAAACATGAACTATACGGAGATTTCATGAAGGTAACAAGAAAACAATTAAGAATATTAATTAGAGAAATGATTAAAAGAGAAAGCGAAGAATTAGCGATTGAAAATGAATTAGAAGAAAATTGGGAAGAAGACTTAGTTCATGGTCAAGAAATGGCTGACTCAAATCCCGAATTAAACATAGGGTGAACTAAATGAAAATAACTGAGTTACAGTTAAGAAGTTTGATCAAATCAGCATTATTAAAAGAAGCAAAATTTGATTATACAAAGTATACGACAGGTGACATTGTAAACGCTGTTACTCGAGCTTTGGAAATTCTTGATATAAACAATCAAAACTTACTTGATTTAATGATTGGTATTGCAAGAACTGAATCTGGTGGTAATCCAGCGGGTGCTGTTAAGGATGACTTAGAACAGTTAGTAATTACTGGTCATACATCTAATCCATTTCAGCTTGATGATATTGCTTTGGATAATGTTCGAACAAATCCAAATCTGGCTAAGTGGCGTATCTTTGAGAATGAAAAGCAAGGTTCTAATCCTTCAAATCTATCTGATCCTTTAAGCAAGCAAAGTAATGCAGAGATTAGAAGCAATGTTGTTTTAAGCGCACTTTTTGCAACTTTACACATTCTTTGGGCAACAAAAAATTGGAATCCTGATAATCGTAAAAACTTTAAATTTCCCGGGACCCCTGATGGGCAGGCTGAAATTTGGAAAGATCATTACAATACTACAGCAGGTAAGGGTGCTCCTGAGGATTACATCTTAAAAAATTCTTAACTTGTACTCTATTGCTTGTGTAAATATTAAAAGTTTTATGTTATAATACTGATGACATTAATTTCTTTTAAGTGATATGGAAGATGTAGAATATGAAAGCTAAAATAGGTAGCTTAGTTAAAGACCCGAATGGTCATTATGGGTTCATCAAAAGTATTGATTTGAATTCTTGTCCAGCAGTAGCAGAAGTTATTTTTTTAAAGGTGAAACCTAGACTTTGGAGAGTCGGGATGTATCATTTGGAGTTGATATGCGAGTAGGTAATTTGGTAAAGTGGACCTTTGCAAGAACTTCGAGTTCTCACAATAAAGAAAACAATTTTCATTATGGTGTACTAGTTAAAAAATGCGTCATCCCTAAAGATTCGTGGTTTGTTTTGATTTCAAGTGGTGACTTAGTTCACGGTGATATCACTGAAATAGATTTGATTGGGGAAAATTAAGAATTTTAAACCAGCCTTGGACTGGTTTTTTATTGTCTAAAAAATAAAGTAAGCGAGGATAAAAAAATGAACATAGGTGACATTGTGTTGTGTAAAAATAAAAAGAAAGGTGTGATCATTGATATCAATCAAGAAGAGCAGTGGGTAACTGTTATTTTTTTAAAGCCCGGGTTGTATAAACCAGAAACGTTTAGTATAGTTGATGTTGAGGTGATTGATGCGAATAGTAACAGACGTCAAATTAGATTATAAAGATGTTTTAATTCAACCAAAAAGAAGTGCGCTTAAAAGTAGAAAAGATGTAAATCTTAAAAGATCTTATAAGTTTAGAAATAGTGAGAACATGTGGCGGGGTATACCCATTATGGCTGCAAACATGGATGGCGTTGGAACATTCAATATGGCTCATGAGCTATCCAAGCTAGATTTGTTCACATGTATTACTAAACAAAACACACCAAAGGATTGGTATAATCAGTTTGGCGAAATAAAGCTAGATCATGTTTCAATAAGCATAGGAACAAACTTAGAAGACTATGAGATCGCAAAGGAAATAATCGCAACAAACAATCTTAGTTGGATCTGTATCGACATAGCAAATGGGTATTCAGAACACTTCGTTGATTTCGTAAGACGAGTTAGAAAAGAGCACCCTAAAGCAAACATTATAGCAGGAAATGTTGTTACAGCAGATATGACACAAGAGCTTATTCTTGCGGGTGCTGATGTTGTTAAAGTAGGTATTGGCCCAGGTTCTGTTTGTACTACACGAATTCAGACAGGAGTAGGATATCCTCAACTATCTTCAGTAATAGAATGTTCTGATGCTGCCCATGGTTTGGGTGGTCACATTATTGCTGATGGTGGGTGCACTTGCCCAGGCGATGTTGCCAAAGCTTTTGCAGCAGGTGCAGATTTTGTTATGCTTGGCGGTATGTTAGCTGGTCATGACGAGGGTGGTGGAGAGACTATAATAAGGAGATACCTTACGGGAGAGCGAAAATTAGATGCTTCATACGAAGAAGACTTAGGACCCATGTACGAAGATAAAAGATTTGTGCAATTCTATGGTATGTCTTCTGAAACTGCGATGACAAAACACTCTGGAGGTGTTGCAGATTATCGATCATCTGAAGGGAGAACTGTTGAAGTACCTTATCGAGGTCCTGTAAAAGTCACAGTAAAAGATATTTTAGGTGGTCTACGTTCTACATGTACATATGTTGGTGCATCTTCACTTAAACAATTAAGTAAGTGCACTACTTTTGTGAGATGCACCCAACAGTTCAATTCATTCTTTGTTAAATAAAAAGATGACAAATATGTATTTAAGTTAAATAGGAGTGGTTATGTTGTTGTTTAGTTTTTTGTTGAGTTGTTCAGATTATGATATCAAGCCGAGAGAAGAACCCGGAATATTTCTAGGAAGAGACACGAGTGTTAGTATTGGTGTTCAAGACTCGAGTGAAGACACGCAACAACATGATACTTCTGTGGAAACAGGCACAGTTGATCCTATTAGACCAATAGCAGTTTGTAGTGTTTCACCGAATCCAGTTCAACCTCCCTTTGAAACTGCGAACTGGGATGGAACTAGTTCTTATGACCCTACAGGTATCCCGTTGGCAAGTTATAATTGGAGTTTGATTTCTCAACCTGAGGGTTCAAGTGCTGTAATGCTAGGTGGAAATGGTGCAGTACAAACTGGGTTTTTACCTGATTTAGCAGGTGATTACGTTGGAAGTTTAGTAGTTACTAGTCAAGAAGGATTGACTGATACTTGTGAGACTACTTTAAATGCGATACCTGCACAGAATTTGTGGGTTGAGTTATTTTGGCAGTATCCAAATGATGACATGGACTTACATTTAATTGCACCAGGTGAAAACTGGCAGCAGGCAAAGACAACTGATCTAGATTGTTATTATGGCAATTGTACTCCGAATGCGTGGGTTAACTTAGATTGGGGAGTTCTGGGGAATACTAGCGATGATCCCTCTTTAGATATTGATGATATCCCCGGAACTGGGCCTGAGAATATTAACATCTACAGTCCTGAAGCATCCGGTGCTTACACAGTAGTTGTTCATGATTACTCTGGTTCAACACCAGATGTATATGGTCCTAACGAAGTAACAGTCAACATATATCTTAACGGTATTTTAGCATGGACAGATACACGTGTTATTTCAGGTGACGGGACATACACACCGTTTGCAAGGATTGATTGGGGTTCAGGCACAGTTATTTCACAGTAATTGCGAGCAGTATTATGAACGAAAAAAATACTAAATATTTATTTGAAAAGTATCCAAAACTTTACGCACAAAAAGATTTGCCTAGTTCCAAATCTTTGATGTGTTACGGTTTCCCAGGTGATGGGTGGTTTGAATTAATAGATGCTTTAAGCTTTGATATTCAGAACTTATGTGATCAAAAAGGTTTCCAAGTTGAAGCTATTCAAGTTAAGTCGAAGTGGGGAGGGTTGAGATTTTATATCACTTCAACTGATTCGTGTGACGTTGACAATAGTGACTATGAAATTTTAAGGAAATTAATTTCAGCTGCAGAAAGTAAAAGCTTTAATGTTTGTCAGCTTTGTAGTAATGCAATAAAAGAATCTGGTCGAAGAAGTCTACGGAATAACTTTTGTTCTGGATGCAAACTCAACATTTAATAATAATTGTTGCCTTAAAAGTTATAATTTGCTCAGTAAGTTATTTATCTTCAATGAAAGATATTTAATTTTAGAAATAACTTTTAAGGTGTTTTAAGTGAAGATAACTAAAAGACAATTAATTAAGATAATAAAAGAAGCAATGAGTCCCGAAGAGGAAAACTTTTTTGGTCCGACTTTTGCAGAAGTTATTGCGGAATATGAAGATCCTAAGAATGCTGGTATTTTCAAAGACAGTCAGGCTTTTTCAGACTTTAATCAAAAGTTTCCGAAATTAAACTTATTGGGTAGCGGTGCTTTTAGATCAACATATGAAGATGTGGATGATCCACGTTTTCTTTTAAAGGTTGCAAAACCGGGGAAGCGAACTGCTTTGCAAGACAATATTACTGAAATTAATGTCTTTAACCAATTCCCTGACTATTTCCCTAAAGTGTATTATGCTGCAGACGACGGAAGATTTTTTATTATTGAGCGCGTTCAAGTTTTAAAAGGCGCCGAGTTTTCAGAAGCTTTAGTCAAAAACTTTCCTGATTTATTTAAAAGAATTCAGTCTTTGCCACGATTCTTAAATGCAGGCGTTGATCCTTATGCACAGAGTGATGATAAAATTAAAAACATGTGGAAAGATTTGATGGTATCAATGGAAACCCATAGATTTGATGAAAATTTTGATGATTTAATAACTAGTGATAATCCTGATTTAAGAAAAGCTGCAGTCAACATGTTCAAATTACAGTTTAATCATTCATCAGCAAAAGTAGCATTTACAACTGAAGAGATTTGTGAGATTATAGAAAAGACTTCGTTTAAAAAGCTTTTCAATGTTATTAACTCTCTAGGTGTAGCTTTTAGAGAGCTTCGTGGTGACAACATGGGTGTCACCAATAATGGAAGACTAATTTTAATTGATAATAGTCAGTTAGACAAAGTCGGACCATTAACTTCTATTGATTGTGTGACCCCTGTGCGTGTTGACAAAGATTTAGCTTCTTATTTGAATCCAGATGCAGAAGTTTTTGATAGTCAATCACAGAAAGTTAAAAGAAAACAAGCACCATCACCATCGAATAAATTGTCTCCAGGGCAGGCAAAAAGTGGTACAGCAGACTTTTATAATGTTTTTGACCCTGACGTTATCAATGTGCTAAGTGACGATGAAGATGATATGTCGACAGAGCTTTTTGATACAGAATTTGATTTGGAGAATTTCATTAAAATGATGAAAGAAAAAAATAGAAAAGAAAGAGAAGCTAAAGGTAGATCTGATAGTGATACAGATAAGTCAATTGGCACATTTGGTACAGCAGCTGTAGGTCAAATAAGAGAACATTTTGAAAAGTTCTTAAAGGATTTAAAAGAGTAGATGGTTTTTTTAGGCGATATTGTTTCATCAGGAGACGTTTTTAGTTTAGGTGGCAGAATTGGTGGCAAACCTTCAGTCAAAAAAGCATTTAGTGGATATGCATTAATTGTTAAAATTACAAAATACGCGTCTAAAGAGATAAGAAAAGATAGTTTAGTTTTTAATAATTGCAAGCTTTTAATGCCTGATGGTAGTTTAAGATATGCTAGTACACATAATCTAAACTTAGTTTTTAAATTAGGAAATAAAAATGAAGAGAGTTAAATTAGCTATTGATGGTGTTCATGAAATACCTGTGAGTGTTGCAAATACAATTGCTTCTAGAGTACAAGGTTTACAAGGTATTGATTCCCTAAATGGCGAAGGCATGATTTTTGTATACCCAAAACCGGATCATTTAAGTTTTTGGATGAAAGATACAAATATCCCGCTTGACATTGCTTTTTTAAGCAAGCAAGGTGTGATAAAACAAATTGAAACAATGAAACCAAAAAGTCTAGACTCTGTAAAATCAATTGACCGGTGTTGTATGGCATTAGAAGTCCCACAAGGTTACTTTAAAGAACGTGACATTGATGTGGGTAGTTATGTAGAGTTTTTAGGAGAAGATGTGAAAGAAAGTAAAAAGTCTGTCCCTTTCGGAACTGGAATGCAGCAAGTGAAGACAAAAGGTACAGAAAAAGAAATAATTGGTCACACATGACTAACTCATGTTAAGAGGAAGGATTCCTCTTTAAAAGAAGTTGGCGAAGTACTCTGGCATTCACTAGATGAACAAGGGAACATATCTGTTTATGATGTCTTATGGCCAAATGGTATGATAGAAACAAATGTCTCTGTCCAACTCTTAGAAGCTGTTAGAGAAGGTTCTCATAATGAGAGTGAAGCGCATGGCGTACAAAAAGAAAACACAGCTTTGAGTGAAAGAAAATATAATAAGCTGAAAACTCTTTCTAGAACTTTGCTTAGAAAGATTATAAAAGAAGAATTAACAAAAATAAGATAGTTTTTTAAAAATATTAAACCCTGACATAATACGTAAAATTAGGTCGCTTTGTTTTCTTTTTTCGTTCTGTCAGGGTTTGTAGTATGCTATTGCAGTTTTTTGTTGGTTGGGTTTATTGTCATATTGGTGAGTATTATATTCATAAGAACGTTTTGCATAACCCTAAGAAATTCAAGCTAGCATTTAAGACTCATTTTAAAAATCATCATAAAGCATCAAGAATTAATGCTGACATGAGTGAGCCGAAGTATAGTCAGCAAAGTTTTATTGATTTATTTTTTGATAACGAGATAAGAATGATTGCGGGATTAGTTTTGATTCACACACCTGTTTTATTTTTTGCACCCTGGTTTTTTATTGCTATAACATGGTCGGGATTTATGTATTATTTTTTGCATCGATTATCGCATAGATACCCTAAGTTAGCAGGTAAGTTAATGCCATGGCATATTGCTCATCATTTAGATAAAAATCAAAATTTAAACTGGGGTGTTAGGCTTCCTATTGTTGATATTTTGCTTGGAACATCTAATTATATAATGTGGTATAATTGGAATGGTGGTGAAAAAAATGATAGCAGTTGCGACTGAACTTGAATTAATGTATATATTTTCTTTTTGTGTTCTCATTCTTATGTTTTGGGGCGTAAATATTTATATTTCTTTTGCAAAAAGCAAGATGAAAAACGATGTTATAAGCACTAGACTCAAAACAATGAGTTATCTTAAACAAAATGATTATGATTATCAGTATGGACATAATGATGAAACTGACGAGTATGAACCTGAATTATATGACGACTATGTAACGACTAGGGAACGTAAAGCAAAATTATACAAGTTAATGTACGAAGAATTTCAAAAAAGAAAAATATTAAACAACTCAATAGAAAAAGATGAAAAAAATTACGTTGAAGTCTTAGATGTGGATACAGGAAGGGTAATACGCTATATAATTGATGAAGAATAGTACATTTTTAGTTCTGACTAATAATTATAAAAGTAATAGTATTATGGAGACGCTATGTCTAAGTTAAGTCAAAATAAATTGCGTCAGATTATCAAGGAAGAAGTTTCTAAATACATCGTTGAGTGTGGCTGTAAATCAAAGTCTTACGATGTTCCTGAATTTCCTTATATGAATGATGAGTTAGTTATGAATTCACCTGTTGCAAGAGAACATTTAAAGACAAGAATGATGAAAGCTGCAGGTGCTAAATGTCCGGGTTCTTATTTAAAAGTTTCTGATGAAATGGCAGCAGATCCGGAGCGTATCATGGTTGTTCTAGAACCTGTTATGAATGAATTAGGTGCTGAGTGTCCTGATTCCACAATGCAAGCAATTTATGACATCATGTCAATGGTTCAGAACCAGAAATAATTTTAGGAGATATTAAAATGAATAGAAAGATGAAAAGAATTATTAATGAAGAGATTCAAATACTTCGAGAAGAAAAGATCTATATTGAGTTTTTGACTGAGCAGGTTCAAATTATGGAACAGCAAGGTATGACGCAAGAGCAAATCAATGAAGGTTTCATGGATATGTTAAGCGGATTATTAGGTAGTTTAGGAAGTTCTGGTGGGGAATCAATAACTGATACGTTAAAAGTTATGGCTGCTAAATACATTGGTTCCTTGATTGGTATACCAGAAAAGTATTTCGATGCGAACAAAAGTTGGATCGCTTGTGCTATTACAAATGTTATTGAAAACATTAAGTTTACAGAATTGACAAAATATTTCGGTGATAATCGTTGTAATGAGCTAGCTGATTTAATCATGCAAGCAATGCAAGAATGTTTATTTGAGAAAGGTGCGATAGAAAATATAATGACAGCTATCACTGGCGTTCCTAATCCTGAAGAAGGTTCTGTCTTAGGGACACTTTCAAAAGAAACTGCATCTAACATGTTAAAAAATACAGAGTTTGCACAAGGCTTGAGAACACAACTTGCTGATGCTATTTGCAAGATTGAAATGAAAGATATTTTAGATTTTGCTGGTCAAGGCGTTGGTAAGTTGCTAGGAAGTTTTACTAAAGGTTC
>JAAHTH010000986.1_pt1 | contig 26033 bp, 55 predicted proteins | sample 6116091 | NCBI WGS metagenome assembly JAAHTH01 (sample SAMN13939990, study PRJNA603662) | sponge metagenome | isolation source: marine sponge | host: Mycale hentscheli | place: New Zealand | collected 2006
TATTCTTTAAATAAGAATCCTTATAAGGAAGCAAGAAAGAGACGTAAAGGTCAACGTAGTTTGTATAACTCTTGTATTAAGAAGAAAAAGTATCGTAGTGAACGAGTAGCTGAAGAAGTTATTAGAGATGCTCTTAATGATAGAGGTGCTTCATTAAGATGGTATGATTGTGAACTTTGTGGTAGTATACATTTGACTAAGAAAGGTTTATAATGAGTATCTGTAAAAGCTTTGTTAAGATAGTTGAATTGGAAGAGCATCAAGTATTGATTAGACGAGGATATGATAATGAAGATGAGAGTAATTATATATCTTTAACTATCTTAGCTCCGGATGAATGTGAGATGACTCAGACTATGAGATTTAAAAGTGATATTTCAGATGAACGTTATGATGAGATCTGGAATAGTATTGATAGAGAAAATGCAGAAATCTTTTTAGGTGAGATGCAAAAGAATCCTTTTTGGGATATGAGTGGAGATGAATAATGACTTATTTAAAATATAGTATTTGTATAATGATTAATTGTCTAGGTTATCTAACTATAGGTATTCTAGGTCAATTAGAGTTTAGTTGGTTGATATGGTTTGTCTATATTTTACTGCAGTGTTTAATCTATAAGGCTTTCTACGGAGACCAAGTAGAGAAGACAGTCTACAATTAATTAAAGTTTACAATAATATTTACATAATATATTATCATAGTTCTATATTGTGTATAACAAATTAAGGAGAATAAGATGAGATTAGTTATTAATGCAAAGTGTAGTGATTTATGTTTTACAGAGTTGATTGATAAAGGTAAGGTAGTTGCTATGTCAGATGGTTATGTACCTCGTATTAAAGGTGTTGGTGCAGATGGTTTTGGAGACTATGTTAATATTGAGATTGATACAGTAACTGGTAAGGTAGTTGGTTTTGAAACTAATACTGAAGAAACTATTAGAGAGTTAATAGAAGATGAGTCTTGAAGATTATATGAACTATAAGAGATATGTAGATAATGAGGATAATAAAGAAACTATTCGATTAGCTATAGAGATGTATGGTTCATATGAAAATGCTGTTAATAAGTTTAGTGAGATGGAAGATAAACGACATAAAGAGTTATGTAGTAAAGATCCATCGATTAGAATTAAACAAGCTAAACTAACAAAGTATTTAAAGATAATAGAAGAACAAGAGTTAGAACTTAAAGAGTTAAAACGTAAGCTACGTAATTCAAAATCTATTAAAGTAGCATTACAGAGTGAAATTGCAAGTAGATCAAAATCAATTCTAAATGGTATGAGAAAAGGTAAAAAAGATGAATAAAGCCTATGAGTTAATATCAGAATATTATGGTGATCAAAGAGCTAAAAGAAGTCAAGTTCTTTTAATGCAACATATTAATGAAGGTTTAGTTATACTTGATAAACTAGGTGCTGAACAGAGTACTAAAGAAGCGTTCTGTCTTCATCCTATGTTACAAGGAGATGATGTTCTACGTAAACATTTAGACTTTGACTTTACAGGTATTAGTACTAAAGTTCTTCTATTAACAATGGAATATAGAAGAACTGCAAATAGTTATCTACCTGGACATATAGGTAAGTTTGTTGGCTTTAGTTGTCCTGAAGTAAAGGATATGTTAATAGCTGATAAGGTTCAGAACTATAAAGACTTTATGATCCACCATCATGGTACTCATGAGAGAAGTGATGAGTTATATGAATACTTCCATGATTGGTTTTGGTTGTTAGAGATAGACTATAAAGAATTATTAAAAAGTATAGAAGACTAATATGAATACATTTGGAATTGAAGTTGAATGTTACCACTCTGAGGACCATAGAGGTACTTTAGAAGGATTTAAATTAGAAAGTGATCCATCTCTATATCATCCAACATTACAAGGCTTTGAGTATATCTCTGGGGTCATGAAGTATGACCAAAAAGAAGAAGTATTAGATAGAGTAGAGAAATTCTTTAAGAATGAATCTATAGAATTCAATCCTTATAAAAAGAAGTTAATTGGTGCGACCGGATTACATATTCACTTTGGTTATAGGAATGTAACTCATAATGTGTTAGATATTATAAGAAGTATTATTAATGAGCAACGTATGGTTGCCGGTATAGTTAGTAATGCTGGTAGGTTACCTAATAATTATTGTAAAACAACTGATATGCTATTTGGTGATCTAAATACTATCTTAGATGAGATACAATTCAATAAAGGTGAACTATGTATTAATAAGTTAGCTATGAATAAACATTATGGGATTAACTTAAGAAATTTAATATCGAAAGACCCTAAGAATAAGACTGTTGAATACCGTTTTGCTTGTGGTGAAATTGCTAAAGATAAAGATACATTAGATGCATATCTAGAATCTTGTTTGGAGCACTTTAAAGCTAGTATTACTGGAAGTAATGAGTTAGTGCTAGGTGATTATAAACTAGTCACTAGCGATACCCTAAACGATCTAAAATCTAGAGTAAGAGTTCATCTTGGTGGTAAGTTTGTAGGAGCTTTTATGGTAAATCTAGATAGACGTATTGCAAAAGAATTAGATAGAGAAAGATTGGCAAATTTAGTATGAGTGATTTAATGAAATGAACAAAATAACCTTAGCAAAACTTAATAGAGAAGTTAATCATTATAATAAGTTATTAAGAGTATTCTGCGATGATGAACTTGAGATAACTTCTAGTTATGATATAGTAGTAAGAAGAGGTGGTAATATGAATTCATCTTTTTATATACATGATATATCTACTTATTATAAAGCCATTAGAAAAGAGATATTAAAGAGTAATATTAGACGTGTACGACATTATAATAAGGTTCTAGTGCCTATTGAGTATGTTGCCCATAAACTATTAAGTGATGTAGTTAATGGATATAAAGATTCCCCTTGGGTAATTAGTTATGGATTTGACTTTCATATACAAGTAAGAGATAATGTATCAGATATGAGTAGACAGTTTGTTAATAATCAATTAAAGAAGTTTGGTTGTGTAGAACCTATGAATATAACTGAAGCAGCCAATAGGATTAAAGAGAAATCATCAAAAGATTGGTTGGTTGACTTTGAGTAAGATTACAGATGATTTTATAAAAGCCTTTAATGAGTATAAAGTACTTGGAGAAGAAAGAGAAGCAGCTAAACAGAAAAGAATAAATGATGCTTTAGAAAAGATTAATCCGATTACTTTAATTAAACTAAAAAAGTTATATGATGAAGAGAAGAAACTTAAATTAGAAGTGCAAGAACTTCACCAAAGAACAAATGAAGTATATTTTAGTTTAATGACTGGTGAGTTTATAGATGCTGCAAGTAAGGTTACAAAAACTGCATTTGATGACCAAGCAATATTAGATAAATGGTTAGAAACAAAAGGAATAAAGAGAGAACTATGAAACATTATAAATTAACAATTGGAATAGCTTTGCTATTATTAGTTAGTGCACTACTTGTAGGTTGTGAGTGTAATAGTACAAAATATAAATGTACACCTGCTCAACTAAATCTAGTAGAACAGGAAATGAATATATGCACTAAAGGTGACGGTTATTGTCATGTCGATAGTATGAAAGAAACACATTGTACCATTATTAAAACAAAGAAGAAACGATGATTAAAGTATTAGGTTGGGTTTATACGTCAGTATTATATGTAGCATGTTGTGTACTAAAGGATGAAGGCAGTGATAACTGAAATAATTATTAAGAGTAGTGATACGACTAAGATAAGTCTACATAAGAATATTAAACTTAAAGATAGTTGTACATATGGGTACTTAGGATATTAATATGAAAGATGTGTCTTTTAGTATTAAACTTGCTAAAATAAAAGTTATATTGAGAGATATAGAAGATAAGCATGATACTTTAACATTTACATTAAAAGATAATGGTAGATTTGGTTACAAGTACTATGTAAGAATAAGTGATGGTTATGGTTGGTATGACCAAACATTTAGTACAAGAAATATAGATGGTGTGGACTATAATAAACTAAGTAGAATTTTAGAGTATGGTATTAATATGTTGAGGTATGATTAATGATTACAAATGCAGTAAAGGGTGCATATAGAAAGATGCATGATAGGAATTGGGATAAGATATATTATCTTGTTGACTTACACGAAACAGTATTCTGCAACAACTATGATGGCATAGCTTATACGTTCTATCCAGATGCTTTAATAGGTTTACAATACTTAAGTAGTCTTCCTGAGACAAGAATAATTCTATGGAGTTCCGTATATGAAGAAGATAAGAAGACTTATGTTGACTTACTAAAAGATCATGATATTAGAGTAGATGCATTTAATATTAATCCATTTGAGAAAAATACTAAAGTAGGATGCTTTGATGAGAAACCTTATTTCTCTGTAGTAATAGATGATAAGGCAGGATTTATTACAAGTGATTGGATTAAGATTATGGAAACAGTTAAAGAGATTCGTTAATGGAAAAGTTAAACAAACAACTAAGTTTATTCTGTAGAGTTCATGGATATGAGTTTGATCCTAATGGAACTGACCTTGATCCTAACAAATCAAGGATAACTGTTGGGTCTACAGAGTTAATGTATATCGTTAAACCAAACTTAGTAGTAAGGAGATTCCACTTAGAAGAGGTAGAATTAGATAAAAATATGTGGTCTAACTTTAAGAAAGAATATGGTAAGCCACAAGTACATAGATTTAATACAACAAAACACTTATTAAGATGGATCAAGAAGGATATTGATTCAACACTTAAACGAGAAGAAAGAAAAAAGTTAAAATAAAGTTTACACAAAAATTTACATAACTTAATTTTAATTTTAATATATTTGATTTATCAAACAACAACAAATAGGTTTTTAACTAAACAAACAAAATGCTATTTAAAAGGAGAACAATAAATGGCTAAGCAACAAGTATCAATCAAAGCAATCGTAATTACTACAGTAGTATTAGTTGGTTTACTCTTCGGACTAATTGGATTTAATTCAGTAGTTGGAAGTGTTGACTCGCGTGAATATCATGTGAAGCAAGCAGCAGTGACTGGTGATCTATCAGTACATGCACAACCTGGTATGTATAATAAGATGTTTGGAGATATTGAAGAATATCCACGAACATATACTTTCTACTTCTCTAAAGAAGAATTAGATGGCGGAGATGATGCATCAGCACAAGCTCTTAAAGCAACCTTTATGGGTAACTCAACAGCTGATGTATCTGGTATGGTTAAAGTAATTCTACCAACAGCACATGAGAAACAGATTGCACTACATAGAGACTATGGATCAATTGAAGGTGTTGCAATGGACCTTATTAGGAACACTGTTGCTTCAGCACTTAAACAAACAGGACCTATGTTCCGTCCAGAAGAAGCCTTTGTAACTAGAAGACCAGAGTTCACTCAGATTATGAGAGATATTCTAACCGATGGTATTCCAGCAACAGAGACAGTAGTTGACTCAATTGTTACAGGTGAAGGTGAAGATCAAAAAGTAATCCAACTATCCAAATCAGTGCTTAAACGAGATAAAAATGGACAATTGATTATCACAACAGAATCAACATTCCGTGAGTATGGTATTACAATTACACAGTTTGATATTAAAGACTTTGACTTTGATGCCAAGACTGATGAACTAATTAGAAAGAAAAAAGAGTCTGAACAAAAGATTGTTGCCGCAGAAGCTGAAGCTAAGAAAGCTAAACAAGATGCTCTGACAGCAATTGAAAATGGTAAAGCTCGAGTGGCTAAAGCAGAAGCTGACGCTCTTGTAGAAAAGAAAACAGCGGTTGTTAATGCGGAACGTGAAGCAGCAGTTGCTAAAGAGAATAAGATTAAAGCACAACTTGATGCAGATGCTCTACTAGCAACTAAACGAGCAGAAGCTGAAGCAGCAAGACTTAAAGTAAAAGCTGGCCTAACACCTCAAGAAAAAGCTGAGTGGGATTATAAGACTTCGGTAGGAGTTGCAGAACATCTATCTAAAGTAAATATGCCTGAACTAATGGTAATTGGTGGTGGCAAGGGTGGATCAAATAACTTGAATCCTTTTGATGCAATTGGACTTGAGTCATTCCACAACTTATCAAAGAAAATGTCTAAACAATAATAATTAGACAAAAAGAGTTAGAGAGGAAGCCTATATGAGCTTCCTCTTTTAACATAAACAAGAACAATAATTTAAGCAAAGGTTTATAGATACAATGCAAGAATTAAAAAGAACAACAAGTAAAGAAGGTGTTGGAGTAGTCATTGGACGTTTCCAAGCGCCAACATTAACAGAAGGACATAATAACATTATTGACTATGCAAATAACTTGCATGAGAAGTTAATTATAGTTGTTGGTCTATCTGCAATTAAGGGAACTAAACGAAATCCTCTGAATTTTACAGCTCGTAGACAAATGATTCAGTCTGAATATCCTAATGCATCTATTGTATACATTAAGGATAATCCTTCTAATGAAGCATGGTCTAAGAACTTAGATGCAGTGATTAGTGATGAACTCCCTCCAGAAGCAAAAGTAACATTATACGGTTCAAGAGATAGTTTTGTATATGCTTATTCAGGTCGTTATCCAACTGCTGAATTTGAACAAAAGGTATTTACTTCTGCAACTAAGATTCGTGAATCAGTATCTTATAAGGTACCAAATGATTATGGATTTAGATGTGGAGCTATTCACCAAGCTATGAATCAATATGACTCTTGTTATCCTACTGTAGACATTGCTGTTGTAAAACGCAATGATGAAGGTAAGATCACAGATTTACTTTTGGGAAGAAAAAATATAGATGGTGGTAAGAATAGATTCCCTGGTGGATTCGTTCAACCATTTGAAGATTTAAATGACGAAGATTACTTAGAAGCAAATGCTCGTAAAGAACTACGAGAAGAATGTGGAGTTAATCTAGAAGTTGGAGAAATGAACTATGTTGGTTCATTTAAAGTAGATGACTGGCGTTATCGTAAAGAAGCAAATAAGATTGTAACAACTCTATTTGTTTGTGACCATATGTATGGAACACCTGAAGCTAGTGATGATTTAGATGAAGTAGAATGGTTTAAAGTAGAAGAACTTAATAAAGATATGATTGTGGGAACACACTTACCTTTATTAAAGAAACTATTAAAGAAGATAAATGGTTTAGAACTTTAATAGTAAACAAATAAAAATCCTAAAGTTAAAAAGTTAAAAAGGAAATTATTATGAAACAGAATCAAGTATTATTAACAGACTCTTATAAGATTGGACATGACAAGATGTACCCTGAGGGAACAGAATATGTGTATTCATATTTTGAAGCTCGTAAAGGTGCAGAGTTTGATTCAACAGTATTCTTCGGATTACAAGCATTGCTGAAAGAACACTTCTTGGGTGTACAAGTTACAAGAGAAGATATTGATAAAGCTGAGAAACTAATGACAACTCACTTAGGAGCTTTTAATAGAGCCAAGTGGGATTATATTGTTGATAATTGTGGTGGGAAACTACCAGTTGAAATAAAAGCAGTTAAAGAAGGTACTCAAGTACCTATTGATAACGTATTATTCACGATTGTTAATACTGATCCAAATTGTTATTGGTTAGTAGGACATATGGAAACTGTATTGACCCATGTATGGCAAGCAAGTACAGTTGCAACATTGTCTAAGAAAACAAAAACTCTATTTGAAGAGTATCTGAATAAAACAAGTGACTTTGGTCGTGAGTTTCCAGGAATTGACTTTATGCTTCATGACTTCGGTTATAGAGGTGTAAGTTCTTTACAATCTGCTTGTTGGGGTGGTATGGGACACTTAGTTAACTTCTCTGGCACAGATACTGTAGTTGCTTTAGAAGGAGCTATGGAATACTATGGGGCAGAAGATGCAGTAGCATTCTCTGTTAATGCTACAGAACATAGTATCATGACAAGCCGTGGACGTGAGGATGAATATAAAGTAATTGATCAGTTGCTTGATACTTATCCAACAGGAATCTTAAGTGTCGTGTCTGATTCTTATGATATATTTGATCTAGCTGAAAATGGTTATGGTAAAGTATTCAAAGATAGAATCTTAGAGCGAGATGGTAAGTTTGTAGTTAGGCCCGATAGTGGTGAACCTGTTCCAACAATGAAAAGTTTGTTAGAAATATTAGGTAAAGCATTCGGATACACAACTAATGATAAAGGATTTAAGTTACTTAATCCAAAAATTGGTTTGATCTGGGGTGATGGTATTGACTATGAAGGTATCAAAGAGATTTGCCAAATGGCATTTGAAGAAGGTTGGTCTATTGAGAATCTAGTATTTGGCATGGGTGGTGGGTTACTACAGAAGATCAACCGTGATACACAGAGATGTGCGTTTAAGAGCTCTGCTCAAATGCGTAATGGTAACTGGTATGACATCTTTAAAGATCCATTAGATAGCTCTAAACGCTCTAAACGAGGTCAGTTAAAACTAATCAAAGATGGTGGACAGTTCAAAACTGTTAATCAAAAAGATGCAGGTATTGACTTACTTGAGACAGTATTCTTAAATGGTGAATTGATGAGATTCCAAACGTTTGATGAAGTACGAGCAAATGCAAAATAGACAGTTATAATATAACTAAAGTTTTCGGGAGAGTTTACATAACTCTCCCTTTTTCTTTTTATATTTTAAGAAACAAAAGAGGTATAGATGAGGTCACTTAAATTCTCAGAATTAAGAGTCGGAATGGAAGTTCTAGATAGAAATAAAAACAAATGTGTTATAGTTGAGATTGAGGATGAACATAATATCTGGATAGAAGGTGGAGATGTTCAAGGAATAAGTTGTCTTGTTAAAGATTGTGGAATGTATGATCCACTATATGTAGAGGAATAATAATGGATAAACAACAAAGAGTTAATGCTTTAGGTAAACACTTTGAGAACTTTAATGAACGTATGCAGACAGATCAGATGTTTGCTCAATGCATGATGATGTTAATTGAAGAACATTGTGATGTATATGGTCTAATTGATGTATTAATCAATCAACAAAATGAATTAATGAAAATGTTAGGTGATAATAATGACAAAGAAGAATAAGTATAGTGGATATACAAACTGTGTGAATTCTATAATTGAGAAGTATAAACATACACAAGATAATCTGACTGAAGAAGAAGCTATTGGATTATTAGATAACATTAATATGATAGAATATTCACCTTCAAGATGGAGAGCTAATAAAGCTTCATCAGGTGTAGAGTTTTTCAATAAAGCAGATAGAGATAGTTATATTAACACTATCTATTATAATAATAAAGTATCTAAGCATAATTTAGGTGTAACCTTTCAGATAAAATTTGAAAATGAAAATGATATTAGATCTGGTTTATATATTGGTAGCGGTTTATCAACTAATAATATGGTAGCAGTACCAATGGTAAGAGAATGTATTATAGAACTATTTAGTGAGTTAGAGATTATACTAACTAAACTAGGTGCTAGAGGTGCAAAAAGAGAAAAGAAGAAAAGTCTAAAGCAAGGTTCTAATATTGGTAAGATGAAGAAATTACTTAGAACTATTGATGAAGACTTTAATATTTCTTATCGTACTAGTGGATCAACAAATAGGTACTTTAGAGTATTCAATAAAGATAAAAGTATTTGGTTTGATATAAAAGCTAAATCTAATAAACAAGAATTAGAGATAACAGAGAACGCTGAAGAACTAACTAAGCTATTTGAACATCTTAGTGCACTAAATAAGTTACCTAGACTTAAAACAGAATTTACTGGTGAGTTAAAAACTCCAGATGTTAATCAGTATTATAGGTAGGAATATATGTCAAAGAAAAATAACCTAAAACATTACATGAGTGAAGATAAAAGTAATATAAAGTTAGTAGCTGGTAGTGTACATAATATATCTAATAGACTAAGTAAGTTTACAGATATTCTTTGTAGATTAGATGTAGATGAAATAGCTAATGAAATTAATTTTACAATATCACATACTAGTAAAGTAGAAGAACTTAAGAAAGATAAAGAACCTGAGAATGCACTACTTTCTGTAAAACTTTCATCCACTTGTAATGAGAACCTATTTAATCTATTTGCTAGAACTAATGGTAGGGATGAGGATTTTATTAACAGAATGGAAAGTGCTGTAGAAACCTATTATCTACATGAAGTTATTCATAAGATGGGTTGTCATCCCGTAGCAATGAATACTGCTTGTGAGTTTATTGCAAATAATGTTCCTGGCTTTAGACAAGAAGAAGATAATGTAATTACCAAAAAGAAGACAATTAAAGTTATAAGAACTATGTTAGAAACAGTAATAAGCGGTAAGAATATTTCTGACAAGTTAAAAGTTGAAAAACGTAGTTTGGAATATAGAGATTATGAGATGGTTGGATATGAGGAACTAGTTAGTGTAGAATTTGAAGCTATTACATTTAATTATAAAGGTGCACCATTCACATTAGATATTCAAGACAAACATATTATAGATATTAAACAGGGAGAGTATAGATAATGTTTTATTTAAAAGTAACTTTTGTAAGAGCTTTGGCTCTTGTGTTGATTCCATTTACAAAGACTGAAATGGATGTACAATATTTAGTAGGAGATATTCTACAGCCATTCGAGAAGTGGCAGAGGAGATAAATATAGATGATATTTTATTCAATAATTATTGGATTATTGTATTTAGGAATAGCGTATAATAGTTATTCATTTATTATATCGATGTTTATAATTTTATTAATATTTACAAAGTGGCTAATAAGTTAACTTTGTAAGAGAATACTTAAAGGTATCATGTCAATAGGCATGGTACCTTTTTTTATATAGATATTATAAGTGAACTTAATTGGTGAGTATACTATGGAAGCTGAAGTATTGAGGAACTTAAAGAAATTAAATTTGTCTGGATATACATTAACAACTAATAGTGTAGATCCCGTTATTGATATTACATGTAGAGATATTAAAGCAAATTCTGTTCAAATTGTTAGGGCCTTTTTAACGACCTTAGGATCAAGAAATTATTTCACCTTAGAAGATGTCTCTACAAGATTTTTAGAGCTTTATGAGTCTCCTGAGGACTTCATTTTAGACTATCTTGAACTTATCTCACAACTATCTACAAGAAGAGCAAAAGAGTTTGTATGAATAGTTTACAATTAGTTTACAAAGTTATCTCTTTTTGGAGGTTAGAATGGGAGTTAATGTAATTAACGTATGTAAGTACTTTAAAAAGCATGGTTATAGATCTAAAGCATTTATAAACTATATAAAAACAGATATAGGGTGTATTGATAAAATACAGATGGATAATGTAGAATTGTTAGGTAGAGAGACCTTATTCTTTTTTAATAAAGGTTTTGATTTACCATTTATGACATTACAATTAAATAAAGATAATAGATTATTCTTCTTAAGTTTAATTAGTAAGTATGGTGACTTAGAAAATGAGTTAAGAAGTATATTGAAATCTAACTGTATAAATAATGAAATACAACTGAAGTAGATGTTATTATGTTTATATGTAACAGTCATGAACTGAAATCTTTAAAGAAAATGAATTTATATTTCTCAACATGTACAGACGTATGGAGACCAGGAGGATTCTTATTTCCTGAAGTACCAAACTCATGGCGATGTACAACAGCTGAGGTATCATATACCTCGAGCGATAATAAATATACAGTCTTTAACTATATAACTAATAAAGAGTATTCATATGAAGAATATAAAGAACTACTATCAGAGATGAGAAGAATCACTAGAAACTTAAGAAATAGAAGATTATTTCACTGATTTTAGAGCACTTTTAAGGCCATATTATTCCAGTTTAGTGGTAACATATGGGTAAAAAAATAGGGCCTTAAAAGCCCTGTTTTTGACGAAAACTAAATTATCTTCTTATACTTCATGTAGATTATTACAATAAATGTGAGAGGTATATTAAGTACTCCCATTGCTATCGCTGTCTTTGGATGTGCTTCACACCACTTGACAAAATCATTAACTTCTACTGCTTTTATTTTTAACTTAACGAATAATCCAGTTATAATATATACTGCTACTTGATATGTAGCAACCCACATTAACCAACTCATCTCAACGACCTCTGAATAATTATACTTACATTATATCTATATAAACGAAAAAAGGAAGTCATTAAGACTTCCTTTTTAATTATCTTTTTTTCTTCCTTTTTGGTGGATAAGTATATGTACATACAGACATCTTAGTTACTTTATAACAATAACTACTACGATACGAAGTTGATAAACATACTGCTAACTCTTTTTTAAAATACGCTAACTTATCTTCTGAACACCTATAGTTTTCTAAATCATCTCTAGGGTCAGTTTCACCTACTTTACAACCTACTAATAATAGTAGTAATACAATCATAGTAATCTTCATTTTTTAAACTCCTGCATGAACTTCCACATTTTACAAAACTTAAATACTGTTACCATACCATCATCTAAGTTATCTACTTTAATACCTTGATCAGTACTGAATGCGAAGAATAGTTTTTGTTTATTATTATACTTACAGATTAATGTATATTCTTCTGGTTCATCAGTCATGATTGCTACAGTATTGTCATCTACTTCTACATGATAATCTGGATAAACTAACTTCATCTTCTTTTCGAGTTTAGCTATGAACTTTTCAAATTCACTCATTCCCAAACTCCATATTCTTTTTTATACATAGAGTTCCAAGCTTCTTTATCTTTAGTAATCATTTTCTTTAGCTCTTCACCGTCTTTTAAGAATAATGCATACTCTAAGTCTTTACGAATCATACCTAGATTTTCATCTTTAATTTCATGTACATACATTGAGAATGAAGTACCTGTATCATATATCTCATTGAAGTTAAAAGTCTTTTGGTCTTTATTGATAAACATTACGTATTGATTATGTGAATAAGCGTGATCACCATCTTCATTGATCTTCTTTAGTTCCATACCCATTGACTCAACCATCTTAACTAGTTTATAATGAGCACCATGTTCTTTAGTAATTTGACTAACTAATGTTGATGCTTCTTCAGTCTCTTTTATTACTTCTTTTGGATCAATAGAGAACTGAGCTTCTTCAACCGCTTTAGCTTCTGCTCTACGAACTTTTTCTTTCTTTCTTAGGTCGTTTAAACTAAATTTCTTTTCAGACATAATATCTCCTTAATTTGTTATATACAAAGTATAGAAAAATATTGATTATACAACACCTTCATCTTTGTAAACTTTTTGTAAACTATAAATATGGTATAATGACATTAATCAGTGTGGGAATATCAGTATGGAAGCTCTAATAGCAGCTCTAGGTGACTTCAAGGTAATAATAGGTGCAGTAACCTTCTTAGTAGGTATTGTCATATGGATCTATAAACTTAGATTGGATACTAATACTAATACACAAGCTATCAAAGATCTTGAGACTACCAATAAAAAAGTAATCAAAGACTTAAGAGAAGATATGATTAAAAAGGATGAAGCAATCGATCAAAAGATTGAGATCCTTAGACTGTCTATAAAAGAAGAGTTAAAAGAAATAAAAGAGGACTTTAAAGAAGACTTTAAAGCATATAAAGATAAAGATGGTGAGAGAGCTGCTCGTATCTTTGATAAACTAGATGAAATAGGCAGAGAGATTGTTATAGTAAAAGTAGAACAAGCAAAAAGAGGAAGCGATTAAGCTTCCTTTTTTATTTTACTTCTTATCCAACCGAATAGAGTCTTCTTAGTTTTTAGATCTTCACATTCTAATAATGAAGTATTAAGTTGTTTGTTTTGACTTAGATGTATAGCTAGTAACCTATTATACTCACTCAACTTAACAAACTCTTCACCATCTACACAGTCAGGAGATATATTAGATCCTGTTTCATATTTTGTTACTTTATATACTTCTATCATTCTCATCTTTACTTACTTCTTATTTAACTTATTATTAATCTTAGCGTCACCCCAACCAGCAGCTCTTAAGAATTGAATTTTCTTTTGATCTTTGATTAAGTTATCTAAAGGTGTAATCTTCATCTTATCAATCTCTGCATCTGAAATATAATCCCAACAAATTATTGTACTTGTTTCTTTTCTTAGTATTAACGTTACTTCAGAACCTTTAGTTTTAGATTCATCAATAATACCGGAGAATGCGTTAGATGTTGTATATCTATCATATCTATCTCTCTTATCACCAACTAAATCAATATTACCGCCTTTAGCAGATTCAATAGTACCTCTTACTACTAGACAATAACCTTTGAAACAAAACTCATCAAGTTTATCTTTACAATACTGTACATTTTTAGGTCCACCACTAGAGTAGCGAACTTTACCATCTGTTCCTATTTGATAAACAATATGTGCAGCACCTTTACGAATAAATCCTAAGAACTCCATTACTTAACTTCCTTTCCACCAATTAGTCATAGAATAACTCTAGGTGTTCTTTCATTCTAACTTCTTCACCCAAGTTACTAGTTAATGCTCTTGCCTTTTCTGCAATACTTAATTGTGCTAAGTCAATACTATGATTCTGTTTAGCTTCAATCTTAAGGATCTCTAATACTCTTTTTGCACCAATACTATCAACAATAAGTTCAAGCATTTCTTCTTTATCATAATTATCTAGTTGATTCTCAATATCACTTACTTCAATATTTGTTTCTAAATATACACTCATTAGATAAATTCTCCTTCTGATTCAAATATCCAAAGATTCATATAACCTTCATCAGTTTGTTTATTATACTTATTTGCGTTCATCCAAGCTTTTGCTAGTGCTTCCGAGTTGGACATATAGAGGGGTTGATAATCCTCTCTACTTCCACCATCGTCATAAACAATATATACTTTTTGATTCATTCTTCTTCCTCTTTATCAGCTTTAAACAACTCAAGAATATAAGTAAGTAGTTTAACTAATAAGATAAATATTACATATAGAATAATTAACGGCCATATCACAGCCATAACACAATATATCATTACTAACAAGTACTCTTCGTCTTTATTGTCATCTAAAAACTTCTTATATTCTTTAGCATCAAATACTTTATTATATGCAACATTAAATGCTGTTACAACAAAACCAATTACTAAATATATTAATACTCCCATTCTAGTACTCTCTATCACTTCTAATGTATGCAGCTCTACCAATACCTTTTAGATTCTCTCTACACTCATTGTAATTAGTCTCAGTATCATACAACCAAAGAATATTCTTAGTCTTCAATCCTTTAGGTACTGTTGGTCTATACGAATATCCATCAGTGTAGATAATCACACCATCATATTCGGGTACTGTTGCCAAGTGGTCAATAACACACTGAAAGTCTGTACCACCACGTCCCAATAGTTTAATCTCTTTTTGAGCTTTAAACATTTTTAGTGGTTTACTATCTTTCAACTCAGTATCAAATTGATATACATCAGTTTCTTTAACACCATACTTGAAGAACTTATTAATAACACCAAATCCTTTTTGTAGAATACCATTGGTCATTGAACCTGATACATCAACAAAGAATGCTAAACGAGTAGTAAAGTCTCTACGTCTACCAGGGAATCCAAATCCATATCTACGAGAAGGTCTCATACGATTTGATACAGTAGCTGATGTTAATACAGATGCTCTAAACTTCTTAAGAATAGATTTGTAATCTACTTTTGGATTAAGAGATGCTGTTAACATATCTTGCATTGATCCTGGTACAGATCCCCACTTGTTAGTTACTTGAGCATCTTGAATTGCACTGTTAATTTCATTCTTTTGAAGTTCATCTTCACCCCAATTACCATTTTGTTCCAAAGCATTCTGAGGATCAAAGTGGTCTGACATATTACCACCTTCTTGTGATCCATCACCTTGTGGTGCACCACCTTCACCTTCTTCTTGTTCACCTTGTCCATCACCTTCGCCTAAAGCATCATTAATAGCTTGCTTTAAACCTTCAAACGTTGGAGACTGTTCAATCATCTCAGGTAGATTCTGATCTACTAAGTTATAATAGAACTCAAAGTGACGTTTACGAAGTTCTTCTTCTGTCATATCAGGAATAGAGTCTCTAATTGATCTTAACTTAGCTTTTGACATACCAGTCATTGACTCAAGTTCTGAATCTTCTAGTTCTTCTAATTCACCATACATCTCAGCAAACTTTTCTTGCTCTTTTGTACGATTTGATTTAAGTAAGTTTTGAAACATTTCTCTTGCTTGTGGCATCTCAAGGTGTGTAGCAAGATACTCTTGAACTGTTACATTTGAACCTGTTAAGTTAGCAATTGGATTTTGTTTCTTACGTTCATAAGGATGTTTACATAGAATTCTAAAAGCTTCAAAGATCAACAGTTGCTTTAGATCTTTCTCTTCTAGTTTATTAATAAACTCTTCATTGAACTCAATTAATCCCTTACCAACTCTTAAAGTTTTAAGTCTATTGTTTGGTGTCAACTTATGAGTGTTGACTACAGCGAACAGTATGGGTTCCGTTATGAACCAGGACTGATAGAAGCTTCTTATTTTATCTTGAGCGGACATTCTTATTCCTTTACTTTGTCTTTAATTATAAATTAAATATAGTTAAAATTTAAAAAAGTTATGTAAACTTTATGCAAACTTTATTACCACTTAAATTTGTTTGAATCAAGATACACTTGAGTATGTCGTCTTAACTGTCCGACATTAATAGTTGTTGAGTGAATAAACTTCTTTGGAATTACTCTAATGAAACATCTCCAAGTATGTTCTTCACATCTAGTTCCACGATGTAAGTCATGCTGTGTGAACGAATGCCATTGCTTGGCAGGTTTAAAACTACTCTCACCTTTTTTATTCTTGTACTCTGTTAGAGGAGCACCAGATAACCACATATACATCTTCTCACCAGTCAATGCTCTAAAGTCTCTTTTAAGATTCTCATCTCTTGGTACGAAGTCTCTATGCCAATTAGGAATACATGGAAATTGTTCAGGCATCAACATATGAATTTTTACATCTACAGCATATTGATCAGCAGGTAACTCCAACATATTAGATTCAATAAGTTCATCTAATATTGGTTTTACTTCTGGCATTAATTTAATTGTTTCTTCAAAGCTACAGAGCATTACTCCATTATGTGATTTTGACCAATCCATTTTAATATCTTTCTTTAGTAGTGTATTGATAAACTTTGATGGTTGTTTATAAGATCATTCTTAGGTCGTTTCTTTACAGTAGCCATTGTAGCCAACCACTCATAAATAGGTTTCATCTTTTCATCATCATCTCTATATTCTCTGTCGGCTACTCTAGAGCTAGGAATAGTATAGTGGAATCCATCATGTATATTTGAGAAATTATATGTACCATAGTTTTCTTCAAATGTTAAATCAGGATGATACTCTTTTAATATCTTTTTAATTTGACCTACACGACCAAGTTTAACAAAGTTTTCTTTCTTCTTAGCTTTATTAACTTTAGCTTCCATCTTATCTAGATAGGTTATAGCATGGTCTATAACAGTACTAATACTTTCTTTTGTTATTAGAGCTAGATCTGATTCACCATAATTTAGACTTGTATCAAAAGAAAGGGTAAATCTACCATATGCATTCTCTTGTAGCTCGATATTCCAACGACCACCTTTAACACGTTCATAACTAAATCTATATCTAGTAATATTATTATATCTGGACCAATCATCACATGTTAATCTTGGATACTTACTTTGAATGTAGTCTTTAGCATCTTTAGCTTTTAATTGTTTAGTATCAGTGTTCTTACTAAGTAGATCATTTATCTTAGTCATGTGTTTTTTAAAGCTCATATTAACCTTTTGAAATAAGAGGGCTTTCGCCCTCTTTTATTATTTTAGTTCGATGTCGTCGATGAAGTCAGTTACTTTGTCTAATACATCATCATCAGAGATTAACATTGCTGCTGCTGTCTGATTGTTCTCTAGACGGTTAACTAAGTCCGCTACAACTTCTTTCATCTCTTGAGAGATTAAGTGGTCAATATATGCACCGAAGTTTTTACATACAAGATCTTGAATAGATTGCTTAGCAGAGATCTCATCTTCTTTTGCTTCAACAAATGCAAGTACTTGGTTATTCAAGTATAAGCAATCTTGCATAGTCATCATTGTTAGTTCCATACTAAGAGTCTCAAACTTCTTAATATACAATAGACGTTTTGCATCAAGAGTTGACATTGAGCGAACGTGCTTTGCGAATAGACCTACTGCTGATTGACCAATAACTCCAGCTAACATTTTCAATGAAATATCAGTAAGTGTTTTTGATTGCATATTCTTTAGAACATCATCAACTTTAAACCATGCACGACGGTCTGGAGTCTTATCCATAGAGTCTGCATTGTCATCAAACTTAGGATCTAACATATTAGTATTCGAAGAGATAAACGAAGTGATACGTTGATCAACACCTTGTTTAACTGCATATGATACCCACTCTTCAGCAGATGGTGCTAGACGATAGATATTAAAACGTGATACAAGGGCTGGATCTAGATCGGTTACCTGGTACTCTGAACCAACATTTGCTGCGGCAACTACTACTGAACCTTCTGGTAGTGATCGTCCACCTAAGCGACGATTCAAACATAGATCAAAGATAACTTGCATAATCTCTGGACGTCCACGGTTAATCTCATCTAGAAACAAGCAGAAAGGTTTTTCTGATTGCCACCAAGCTGGCGGTAGGAAGTCCATAATAAGAGTTGTTGCTTCACCAACAGTAATCTCTTTCTTATCAGGTAATCCGAGTAAGTCACCTGGATCACTCATCTGACCTAAGAATACAGTTTCTACTTGAAAACCTTTCTTCTCATAGAACTCTGTTACAATTTGAGACTTACCAATACCATGGTCACCAGCAATCAGAGTGTTATGGTTTAATGGTGTCATCTCAAGGATTTCGTTGAACTCTGCATAGTTGACGTTCATTAATGTAGACATATTTAGCTTTCCTTTTGTTGTCTTGTTTTTAATTATAAATTAAATATAGTTAATATTAAAAATAGTTATGTAAATTTTTGTGTAAACTTTTATGACTGTCTCATCTTGTCTATTAGTTCACTTATTTGAACAGCATACTCTATCTGTTGTTCAAATGTATCAATGTGTAGTGTTCTTTCATCAGTTATATTTTGAGCACTATAAGATCTACCATCAGGTACATAATCAGTTTTATATACGAATCTACTTATACTTTGTTGGTATTCTATGTTAATACTAACTCTACCATTGATATATCTACACTTAGTATAGTAAGATAATTCATTATCAATAGCCTTATTCATAAAGTCATCTAAATTGGTATGGTCAGGCATTACTTTAAAACCTGATGATTCAAGTGCCTTATTTAAAGGTCTAAGGTCACGAGCCATTTTTAATGCTGTTTTCTTACGTTCTTTAAATAGTAAAGCAGATTGCTTCTCAATAACCTCTTTATACTCAGTAACTATATTGACTAATTCATCAATATTAATTTCTGAATTGTCTTGCTCTACAACTGAAGTTAAATCATGGTCATTGTTATTAGATAAGAATAGTTGAGGATCATCTTGTTTATCAAACTTATGAGTCTCAAATCTATGTTGTCTTGATCTATCTTTCCAAGCATGTACGACATCAGAAGTCATTCTTGCACGACCAAAGTTTATTCTAACTAATGGATTATTTGCTGCTGTTCTATCGGGCATGATTGTTATATAATAGTCATCGTACTCATTCTTACATTTAACTTCATCGCCTAGAAAGTTTTCTAGATGGATATATGAATATGTACCATTAGCGTATATTGCATTATAATCAAATGTTAGTAATGGTCTAGTTAAACTAACATTCTCAACTAATGTTGCGGACACACCTTTTGATCTTAACTGCTCAAGAATATACTTATTCAATAAGTTTACTTTTTCAATAAATGCAGTATAGTTATAGTTACCATAAGTTAGCTGTTCTTTTTGTTTTAATAGTTGTCTATTAACAGCAATCTTCTTAGGTGCGAACTCAACACTATTAGTTTTATTATGCTCTTTAAAGTAATTGAAATATTCAGTTAGACTAATACTCTCTTTAAGTTTACCATTGTTATTATAAGGTTGGAACATTTTTATAATCTCCTCAATTATTATAAAAATAAATATAAAAAAAGACCGAGTTTTGTCAACCCAGTCTTTTGTAAACTTTGTGTAAACTATTTTAGCATCTTGCTTAGTTTATTTCCACCATCTTTTATTAGTCGCCGTAGTTCTTTACAGAACTTATCTAATGCTTTCTGATTAGAATTACTAACAGTTATTTCTCTTTCTCTAACATAGACTGAGAACTCAGCAGTAGTAGTAATATCACTCATCTTGATTCTATTAATCTTAGCACAAACAAAGTCACCAACATTACCAGTAATTTCAACAGCTTTCGGAATCTTAAGTGTCTTCTTTGGCATCTCGAATCTTTCTGAAGTAACTCATTTTATATTCTAAACCATTTTCGTCACCTTCATTGGTTACTATAGCTTCTTCATATAGGTGTTTGTATTCTGGCAAGTATGTATCACAATCAAATATATCTTTTACTTCAGTTACGTATATTCCTTTACAATTAGGATGTTCTAATCCTTGCTCATATAGGGATGCTCCACCAATTACAAATGTAGTAACACCTGCTACTTGTAAAGCTTCATCAAATGATTTAACTTGAATAACATCTTTTGGTAATCCAGGTAGATCCTTTGAAGATAATACTACATTTATTCTGTTAGGTAAAGGTCTATATTTCTCAGGAATACTATCCCAAGTCTTTCTACCCATTACAACAACGTTTGTACCAACTTTAGAACTTACATCAGTCGTTATATCTTTAAACATTTTAAGGTCAACACTTAGTTGCCATGGCAGATCATTATCTCTGCCAATACCTTGTTGCTCATCATGTGCTGCAATCATATAAAAGTCATTTAATATCATATTTACCTTTCCTTTAAAAAGCATGATAGTTTTACTTCATCAGAATCATTATCAAAACTAGTTGCAAAGACTTTATATCCAAGCTCATGTCTAATAAATAACTCACACTCATATAGGGATATTACTACACAATTTCTTTCTTCTATCTGAAGTTGATTAAAAGGTTTTGATAGTTTAATATCAATACGCTCATCTACTTTAGAATCATTATATGTACACTTACATACAATGTTTTCAAATACTAATTTTACCATTCTTCATCTTCCTGATTAATACCTAACAGTGAATCTAGATACTCATAACTAAATACTTCTAGATCATCCTCATATAGGTCTTCAATGCAGTCATATCCTTGCATTCGTTCATCACAGTTTTCCATAATGTAAGAAACTGCTTCTTTAAAATCTAACATTAATTTTTATCCTTATAAATTATATCAGCTGTAGTTTTATTAATAGAGTAAACGATTCCCTCAATTTGAATATTTAATATAGATTCTAAAGTAGGATAGGCTTGTTCTATATCAGATACTTCTATTAATAGTTCTCTAACCTTAAAGTCTTCCCAAAAGAAAATCAATTTTCGTTTTTGAACTCTCCAATGTTTACCTGTTCTTTTAAATCTATAGTTTCTCATATTACCTCTATTTAAAGATGCTTAGTACTTTCTTATATCCATCTTCCATTTTCTTTTCTACTTTCTTAGTAGCTTGTTCTTTAATCATTTTCGCAGAGCTAATAACTGCTTCTTTAATTTGTTTTGTTTCTTTTTCAATATGCTTCTCAACATTATCTACTTTACCAAGAACTTCACCTTTAGCATCATTAATACGTTTATCAATACGCTCTAATAGTGGTTCAATAACTTGTTCATCAAGTTCTTTAACAACTGATGCAGTTACAATCTTAGTTAATTCTTCCGCTGTTGGTAGTCCTAATAACTTTTTTAAAAATTCCATTTTATTTCTTTCTTTAATGATTTAACTATGTTAAAATATAAAATAAAAAAGAGACTCTAAATGAACCTCTTTTTAAATTTAATTTTTAATCTTCTTTTATTTCTAAACCTTCACCTTTAAAATCTATCTTACAATAATGTGTAGAGGTTTCTATATTAATATTCAATAACTCATTTATTAACCATAATTTAGTGTATTTACCCGTATCATGAACACCTACTACTTCATAAGGTACATCATCCTTAAGTACTTTTATTCTTTTCTCTGCAACTCTCCACCAGTTAGGTTCTGAATCTACATCAATCCTTACTCTATGTATCCTAGTAGCATTAAAGTAGTCCATTTCTTTCCAACCTTCTTTATCCTTACACCAACAATGAAATTTAAATCTTTTACCAGAATAACATTTCATAATATCTCGGTGGTCTTGATCTAAGGTTACATACTTCATAAACTACCTCTTATATTTTTTTAAAACATTTTCAAGAATTTCTTCTCTTAAACTATGTCCATATACTTCTTCTTCAATAATTTCTTCGAAACTACAATCTCTTTTCTTTGCAGCATTATAAATTAAGTCTATAAAGGTCATGATATACTCCAGTTAACTAGGTTCTTTCTATATTTATTTGTTTAAATAATTAAAGCTAGAGCCTTATTGAACAACTATGTTCTGACTCCAGCTTTAGCTTGAATGGTATTCCATCTATTTCTCTTTTGTTGTACTACCATAACCGGGCTTTACTCTACGATCTAATCGCTTAAGTACTACTCTCCATGGTCTATTATACTTCTTTGCTAATTTGTATACAGTTATAGCAACTGTTCCTGAGTTAACAACCAGTAAGACTGTTAACAATATTAAAGCTTCTAACATAGCTAAAGTTCTCTCAGTCTTTTAGATGCAGATGTGCAATATGATTTAGTGAATACTATTGAAGCAGTTACTACTGCAATTATTAATGCTATTAACATGCTATTTCCTTTCTTGTTTGATTTATGTTCCACCTATTTATAGAACATTTAGTTTAATATTTTTTGTTTTCTTTATATTATTACTTAAGCTTTGAAGATTAACTTCTTTAGCATTTTTACCCCAGCAATTCCTATAAAACTTCTCTATCAGACATAGTTTAGGTTTACGATATGTACTAGGGAAAAAAGTATATCTAGTTCTCTTTGTGTATATTTCAACTACATATGATTCAGGTTTATAAGTGCGTGTCTTGTGTTTCTTATTACCTACATGATACCTATGTGTAGTCCTTATCATTTCGACTCTGGACTTTCTTAATATACCCAATGTTCTTAAATCTTTAACTAATAGTTTAAGATACTTTAACATCTTAATCTTAGATGCAGGACTAACCTCATCTAATTTAAATTTAGCCACCTTTGTTACTCCTTTTATGCAACTACTATTTCAACGACGTTTCCCTATTTTCAACTCCGTCTTATCATCAACCGACTTTACTAGTAGATACTTGGCTGATAAACCAAGTATTATATTTTACTGACCGTTTTCCGTTATCTTGGCTTCCCCTTCCCAAAGGCATCAGTGTTAAGCAGACTTCCAAATGGTGCGGGTGGTGCATCCAAGATAGGGCGAGTGTTTTGTTTGACTAGGTTAATTAGTTACAATACTTTTCTTTTGCTGTTTCAACACATGCCTCTTTACAATTATATCCATCATCTTCATAAGTACAATGTTTTTGACACTTTTCCAAGTAGGTATTCATATATTTTATTTCACAAGTTTTAAAACTTGTAAACCTAGGAGCACATGCAGCAATTAGTATTACGAGGACGATAAATGCTATTCTCATTCTATAACACCACTGATTTCTGCATCAATCATTAACCAATCACCGTATCCAGCTTCTTCATCTTTAGTTACTGGAAACTTATTAGCCATACGAGGTACTAATACTTTCTGACCAACTTCAAGTCCTTCTAGACCATCACCTAGCATAATAATTTCACCTTCTTCATAAGCAATTAAATCCTGAGCTGCAGAGTCAGGGATGAATACACCATCTTCAGTCTCTTTAGGACCGTTGGACTCTGGTAGACGTACTAAGACTCGTGGTCCCATAATTTGTTTCAATTTCATAATTGTTCCTTTTCTATTAATCCCATTCTTCAATGGTTTGTTCTCTATTTTCAATCCCACATACAATACCTAAATGTATATCACAATGGTATGTAATAGTTTCACCTTCAATTACCATACAAGTATTACCATACATTGCATCATAATACTTATCCATACTAAATTCATACTTAGATTTAAAATACTCAACCACAGTTTCACACTCTGATCTAATAAAACCATGTTTGTATTTAGTCTTGAACTTATTTAAATAATCCCATACTTCTTCAGTACTATACATTATTCATACCTTTAAGGCGTTCAGCAATTCTTTCTTGTAATAGTAATCTATCTCTATCTGTAGGTTTATAATCTTTCATCATAGAAAGAGGTAAGCCGTCAAATGCTTCGCTATAATCAGTCACATTGTAACCTCTAGCAACACACTCTTCATAAAGTGAGATATATCTATTCTTAAGATAACCAAGTTTATCATAAAAGAATTTAACATGGCCAGTACCTAGAGTAAACTCTTTAGGTTGACCTTTCATATTATATCTTCCAGACTTTATTACATTAGGAATTCTTTTTATTTCACGATGCTCAGCTAATAGATGTTGTCTTACTAACTCACTTGGTTTAATACCAACATTAATTCTAGTCATAATTACCTCATTTGTGTATAACAAATATAGAAATAAAAGTATAGGTATATAAACTTTATTTTAAATTTTAATTATAAAAGGGAGCTGAACGCTCCCTCTTTTACTTGATAGATATTTTCTTAGGTAATGATTCTTCTTTTAAAGCAATCGATATACTTAGAAGACCTTTATCTAATGATGCGTCTATACTAGTAAAGTCTAGACTATTAGATAGTGTCCATAATAACTCAAATGATTTGTTAGTTATTTTCTTATAGATATAATCTGGTTCATTATCTTTTTCTTTAGAATGTGCAATCTTTAATCGGTTACCATCTAACTCTATAGTAATATCTTCAATATCTAATCCTATAGCAGCTACTTCAATGGTAATACCATTTCCGTTATCTATTAAATTATATGGGTAATTAGCTTTTACCTTATCTGATGTATAAGAATCCCAACTATATTTTACCACTTCTTTACCATGGTTTTTGTTAAGTCTTCTTCTACCTTTACCATCAAAATCATTACTCCATTTGCCAACTCTGTTATTGGATATGTTAACATTTCTGAATAGTAAATCACTATATAATTGATTAAATAAGTCATTCATAATTGACTCCTTTTATTGTGTGCCCGAAGGTCACGGTTTATTCAAAGTACCCATTTGGTGTACTCATATAGAAGGTTTATCCTTCTAAAAATTGTTTTAGTTTTCCAACTGAGATAGCCCCACTGATTCTATCAATCTCTACATCATTATCATCTAGATGTAGTGTTGTTGGTACAGAAGTAATCTTATACTTAGTTGCTAGGTCTGGTTGATCTTCAATATCTACTGATTCAAATTCATGGTCAGTAATCTCTGCTTTAGCTTGTTCAAAGATAGGTGCATATACTTTACACGGACCACACCAAGTTGCTCCAAATTTAATAACTTTCATTTCTATAATCTTTCGTATGTTTTTGTTTTCGTTTGTACTTCTTCTTGTCTGGAATTACTTGTGTCATAACTCTAGCAGCCATACGTAATCGTCTTTGGCGTTCACCTTCTGTTTCCACAACTATTCCTATATCACAATAGAGTTCATCTATCTTTTTATTTGACATTCTTAATTCCTTTAACACGTATACTAAGACTCGAACTCAGACTAAAGGGGTTGGAATCCTTTGTGCTACCATTACACCATACACGCAAACTATTTATTCTTCAGACCATACATCAGATGGAAACTTATAAACAATATCTCTACCGCCATGACCATCAGATACAGAGATCTTCATTTCACGACCTTTCATACCTTTATAGATGCCATACTGTTCATGACCATCTTTAAATCCGACTTCATCACCAATATT
>JAAHTH010000992.1_pt1 | contig 25948 bp, 32 predicted proteins | sample 6116091 | NCBI WGS metagenome assembly JAAHTH01 (sample SAMN13939990, study PRJNA603662) | sponge metagenome | isolation source: marine sponge | host: Mycale hentscheli | place: New Zealand | collected 2006
TTGAATATTATTATTTTATTATTATTAAGAAATAATCAATTATGAATTGCACCGATTGTGATTCTACTGATATATATGCTAAAAATAAATGTAAAAAATGTTATAAGAGAGAATATGATAAAAAATATAATGAAACAAAAAGAGTTATTGATACAGAAGCAAGAAAACAAACTAATGCAAAATATTATAAAAACAATAAAGACAAACGAAAAGCATACAAAGAAAAAAATAAAGAACAAATACAGAAAGTTAATACAATATATAATTGGAGGCGTAATGGTTTAATTGATAGTGATGATGACAATTATGAAAAAATATATCAAAGATATTTAGATACTAGTAATTGTGATTTATGTAATGTTATTTTAACTTATGATAGATATCAAACATCTACTACAAAATGTATGGATCACAATCACGAAACTAAATTATTTAGAAATATTGTTTGTCATAAATGTAATACACAACTTGGAAAAAAAGAAAAATCTGATAAATCTAATGCTAGAATTAAAAATATATATTATTGTAATCGTATGTATATTTATAAAAAAATGATAGATGGAGAACGATATCAAAAAAACTTCAAAACTATTGGTGGAGCATTAGCACATAAAATTATTCATAATGTTTTATTAAATCGTTCAATTTAAGAAAAAATAAAATATTATATATTATATAATGAGTAAAAAAATTAATACTGATAAAAAAATAATTCAAATAGATGGAAATAAATATATATATACACCTATGAATATTTGCAGAAATTGTGGAAAAAATTATGATGAAACAAAATGTGTTCTAATCAATATGTGTGCGTATTGTTATCAAAAAAAAAGATTATCAGATCCAGTTAAAAAAGCACAGAGAGATAAGAAACAAAAAGAATGGTATGAGAAAAATAGAGAGAAGATTGCACTCAAACAATGGCATTACAGACAACGGAGAAAGTTTGAAGAGTAAATTATACATTTAAAATGTAAAATATACCTTGATTATGTAAAATATACATATCACTAAAATCCTTAAATTCAAAACTTTTCTTAAGGAGATTTTTCTCTCAGAATACTTTTTTTTTTCTCTTTTTTTGATGTATGTAAAATATACATATATAATGTAAAATATACATTTAATATGTAAATAATACTATTAGTTTAATTATAGATATTTATTATCTTTATAGATAATATAATGGATTTCTCGCTACCAAGCAAAAACACTGCATTCTTGATACCTACAACATCTCGTAATAGACAATGGACTACAATAGAAGATTCATATTTGTTTCAATCTTTAATAACATTAAATAAACATTATCAAGGTATTACTATATATGTAGGTATTGATAGAGATGATCAGTTTTATAAAAATAATATTGAAGAACTAAAACAAAAATTAAATAACTTAATATTTCAAGTATATTTTGAAGATTATCAAAACGGTAACGTTGTATCAATATGGAATCATTTGGCACACACAGCGTATCAAGATGGTTTTGAATTATTTTACGTAATTGGTGATGATATTGTATATCCAGATAATAAAGAATGGTTGCAAAAAATGTGTAAAAAATTAAGAGATCATAATGGTATTGGATTTAGTGCAGGTGATAGTGGAAATCCACAATTACCTATGACCCAGTTTCTCATATCAAGAAAGCATGTAGAAATATTTGGTAATGTATTTAATCCTATGTTGAAAAACTGGTTTTGTGATAATTATTTATGTGAACTATATCCAAATAAATATATATATTACTTTGCAGAAATAAAATTATTAAATAATGGCGGTCAACCAAGATATAAACCTGAAGACCACAGAAAACTTTATAAAATGTTAGTAAAAAGAGATAAATTTAAATCTAGAAAATCATTTTAATATTACCACCACGCCCATATCCACCCAAAATATCCAATATAATCTAAAGCACTATCAAAATCATATAATTCTTCTAATCTGATTCTTTCGTAATTTGTCATTTATATTATATAAAATATTTTATTTTTATATGATTAAACTAATTGTCTAGCAAACTCTAGATCTTCTGCTGTATCTATATCTATGCACTCCTTATGGGAGATGACAAAATACTTGAAATTTTCGCCAATCCTTCTACTTGCCTTTGCTGTTTTATCATTAAAGATATAAAACCCTGAAGTATGGATATAAATAGGTTTGAGTAATTGAGTTTGTATAATTTTAAAAGGATTATAATTAATAGGACAAGCATCATAATCACAAAAAGATTTTATTTTTTGAACTGAATGTATACTATCTAATTTATTATCTATCATTATCTTTAATGCTTTAGATATACTTTCTGGTTTCAAAAATGGAGCAGTTATAAATGTTAATACATATATATCTGATTTTACCATTTTAATAAAATTATCTACAACTTCACTCATCAATACTTCATCGCCATCTAAACGATTACTTCTTTGTAAAAAATCTATATCTTCTGGTAAAAACTCACATATAGATTCATCAGAACAATATATAGTAATACTTATATCTAAATGTCTATTCATTCTTTTAAACTTAACAAGATTATCAAAAGCATATTCACATAATGGTTTTCCTCCTAATCTTAAAAATGTTTTGCAAGGTAATCTTGAATTATTTAATTTTATGGGAACAATTACACTAATTCTCATTTATAATATATGTAATATTAAAAAATTATATATTTAAACTTGTAATAATATTTGATCTAAATTAGTAGTCATCTCCATTTGTTTTTGTATCTTATATATAACTGAACTAGCATCAGATATTTTTGCTAATTCTCCATTTGGTAAATGAATACTTGTTGTTATATTGTTTATTACAAATGGTTTTGTTGCTGTAAACTCTACTCCAGATCCTTCTGTTGAATAAAAATCAGCATATCCATTTACCTTATTAACAACACCTACAACTGGTAATCTTTGACCTTCTCCTCCAATAAAATTATCTTGTGCTATTACATTTGATCTAATTAAATAATATGGTCTTGTTGTTTTCTTTGGTAGATTTGATGCTCGTATCACTGCTGATTGAGTATTTTGAGTTGTTAATGGAACATTGAATGTTGATTTATATCTATCTTGATTAATATTATTGTATGATACTGGTAAAGTTAAAAATGTAAATGCTGTCATTATTGTTGCTCCATTTGGTAATGTATAATTAAAATATGGAGCATTCACTTGATTCTGTGATTGTGCCAATGTTTCTTTGATTTCTACTAATGCGGAAGTCATTAATCCATCTGTTGTATGATTGACTGTATCATAATTATACTTTGTTTGTATATTTGTTGGTGTTGTTGGGTGTAATACATTATAATCAAAACCCATAATACCTAATAAACTATTATTATCCCAGTTCTTTCTATCTGAACCAAATGTATTTATTTTTATTCCACTAAATGAATCATAAATTATTCCTCTTTCTAGATTATCATTAAATCCTAATATAGTTGTTCCTTCTGAATATCTTCCACTTGTTCCTTGAACTGGTTGTATACTTGTTTGTTTGTATGGTATCATATCGGGACAATAATTATTGTTTTTTAATCGTTTATTAATATAATAAACTTCTTGACCTGGTGTATCTGATTTTGGTATTGGATTTTCAGCAGTAACATAAGCGATTCCAGCATCTCTAAAATTACCTATAAACTCTGGACTATGTAATCCACCTATCGTAAATCTATCTGTTATATCGTCAAAATTGATTAATGGCGATAATGCTCCTAAATATGAAAACTTAAATTTATCAAATCCAGTATAATATGTTCGCCCTGCTTTGTCTTCAAATAAGTTTTGCGATGCTTTTTGTGATACTTCTATTGATTCACTCGCACTAGCAACTGCTATACCTACATCTCTTTGTTGAAAATCTGAAAAATCAATCATGTTGATGCCATTATATAATGCTATCATACTATTTCCATAAGCACTAAAATGTTGATCGTATCCAATAGGTCTGTTTATTTCTATAATACCACTCGCATTCAATAAATCTGGATTGAGTAATGTTGATAAATTGGGTGTTATCTTAAATGTAATAAAATCTACTCCATTTCTTTGTGTTCTGTATGCAAATCCACCCCATAATTCATTTATATTATTTCCATCTTTTACTATATCAATATTGTTCTTTTTTAATGGATCATAACTTATAAATAAAGGCGAACTACATTTATGATCTGGTCTTGGATAACTTGTATGAACTGCTGTATCTCCTGGAAAAACCATACTATCTCCTCCTAATTGAGTATAATTACCACTATCAAAAGGTTGTATATGTAATAAACGAGAATTACTTGAGTTTAGTGTTGAAGATATCACACCTTCTAATCCAGATGTGCTATAATCAAAAAGTTCTGGATATAAATCTTGACTATCAAAAAAATCTTTAAACTCATCTAAATATGTTCTACCAGTTGAAGCATTTACTTCTTGCCATTTTACATTTATTTGTATTCCATCTGATACTGATGATGGCGGTGTAAATGATAGATTAACTTGAAAGTTTCTCGGTTGATCTGTTACTCTACTTGCTCTATTTAATAAACAACCAGTTTTATATAATTCTGGTCTTTTTATACCAATATAATAATATGAATTAAAATAATCTAATGATGCTTGATTATATATTAATGTATCACTTGTAGATGAAGCAAATAAACTATTAGTTCCAGCATATAATCTTCTTGAACCAGTTTGATTAAATGATTGCTCCGTTGCACTGCGGAATGCTCTAAATACTGGAGTTTCATATTTATTTGTATATATAATTCTTTCTGGATAAGCACCATTTGTTTGTGAAGAACTATCAGATGAATTATATGCTAATATTTCAATTGGAGTTGTTGTTGAACGATTTAATTGTTCTGTTAAAGTAGATGCTATATTACTTGGTGTATCAAAACCCACATCGACACTTAATTCTTGTAATTTTTTATATTCAATATAATCATTCATTGCTATATCTACAAGATAATTATTACGATTACCTGTTGTAAATAATTCCTTGAAACTTGATGCCTGATCATCTGATGGTGGATACCAATAAGTATTTTTTCTTACAAATATTTGATATCTTGAATTATCATTTTTTTTTGCTAATACTGGAGCATTTACTGGAACACCACTTCCTATTTCTGTATATACAAATGGTTTAAAATGTGTATCTGCTCTTAATATTTGATGAGGTTGTGGAGCATCTGCAACAATTAATCCACTATCTTCATAAAAATAATCTGCCGTATTTACATTATAATATGCTCTGTTTTGATATGCTGATATTTCATTATACTGTGAATTACTTCCAACTGCTGAATTAACTATACTTAAATAACTATTATAACTATTTTCATTTAAAAATCTTCTGGGTAAATGTATATATCCTTCTCCATTTGTAGATTTATAAAAACCAGTTGAAAAATGTATTTTGTTATCTTGCACTTTATATGTTTGTGTAATATTACTATTTATTTCTAATATTTGTAAATTACTATTATCTTGAATATATGGTAATCCACTATATTCTACTTTAAAAAAATTACCTCTACTTCCATCAAAATCAAGATCTCCTAATTCACCATCAGAACTACTTGTATATTCAACTGTATATGTATCTCCATTTTGTCTTCCAGTAAACTCAATAACTTCTCCACCACTTCCTATTTGTGAAACATAAGCACTATTTAAACTTATTCTATCACCTGGATTTATTTGTATACCACTTCTTTGTTCATTTGTAAATATTGCTGGTTCTCCATTATTTTCACTTGAATTATATTCAACAGAATGTAATCTATTACATGCGATTAATTGTGTATCAATATAATCAACTATATCTGGTTGTATCTTTTTTGATGACATTACTATATATAGTATATAATATAATAATATTATTAGAATAAAAGTGTATTAAAAAAAATTAGAATATAATATTATGTAATATTCTATTTATGCATCAATTATGTTGAATTTTCCATCAGACAAAGTTGCCATACGAACAGTTTCCAGATAGATTCTAGATGTGCGAGAACCACCATTAGTATTGTATGTTGCCTGATATTCAATGCCTCTCGAGTTCACTCTCTCATTCCTATTGAGACGGTGTGCTTGCCAGCAGAATGCTCCTTTGAATACAGATTGCATATCAGATTCACCAAAAAGTTCACTTGAAAAACTAGATTCAGTTCCTTCCGAACAATACTCATATCTAGAAACAAACGGAACCATTCCTTGTGCTTGAGCAGTATTGTGCTGGTGTTGGGCGTAGTTATCAACATCTACTGGATATAACAAATGATTATTATACTTAACATTCAAAGTAATAGATCCATTACTAGATGCGTTTGCTCCTGCTGGTGCTTGACTTGTATATTTCAATAATGGATTTGTAACTCCAGTTAAACTTTCATCTTGTAATCCAGCAATAACTTTAGTAACAATACGACCATTTCCGCCAATGTTTCTAATCTTCAATTCCGTTCCAGCATCTATAGTTTGTTTAGATAAACGATATGCCATATATGTCATAGTCAGATTACGATTTGCATTTGCGTATGCTTCCATCATTGATTGTGGGAAAAATAAATAATCAGCGATTAACTTGGTTTCTGCTGTATTAATATTGAATGTATTTGTTCCTGCTGCTGTCTGCCACATTCTGTCAGCATTAGAATTAAACTCTAAATCAATAGTAACTTGCTCATTCATCATATACAAAGGTAATTGTTGCAATTTCAAGAAACCGAACAAATCAGATAAATTAATCTGGAATTGAGATTCAACAGATGCTTCAATAAAACTGGGAATATTATATTCAGTAAAACTTGCAGAATAATCCATAAGAGTATCAATATATAAACCTTTTGATAATGCTCCACTGCTATTTGTTTCATATCTTAAATTGCGGTTCATTAATCTCGCTGTGGTAAATATTTCTCTTTCTGCGTTATGTTCTGGAGATAAAAACATAGATTCATAACTAGTCAAATGTGCGGTATCTTGAACTTCTGCGATTGTTTTTCCACCGCTAGAAATCCGACATGATTTGATGAGTGCAAATACGCCCACGCCAACTGGAAAATAACATTCTTGTGCTGAAACAGGATTTGTAATACTAAATACTAACTTTGAATTACTGTGAAGAATACCTTTAGATTCTAGACGGAAACGGCAAGTAGTTTGTGAGTGCTGAACTGGTTCAAGATACGATGTTTCAACATCAACGACAGTATCACTTTCAATACTACCTATGCGGACTAAATCAGGTATTTGCGATTCAGTGGGTTGCGGAGAAGATCCAGATACGATTGCTTGTGAAGATTGTTCCATATTATATATAAATATAATATATAAAAAAAATAATTGTTAAAAAATATTTTTTATTTAATTCAATTTACTACTTGAACTCCTTGATCTGACATAATAAGAGTGTTTTTCGCGTGGACGAAAAGATACAATGCATTAGGATAATCAGTAGTAAGATTCAACTCCATTTGAATACCGAAAGGAACACTTTGAAAATTTACACCTTGTCCAGATATAACATCAAATGCACAACCAATTCCAGCACCACTAGATCCTCCTTGAATATATTCTTTATAACCATAAGTAGAATCATCTTTAATAAATGTATTGACTGGAGAAGCACTTGTCCTATTAAGACGAGAAAACTCAACAATCGCATTCAAATAATTACGGACTATTTGAGGATCAGCAGATTCATCAGTAGGATCAGTTTTCTGTAAAGTATCCAGATTATAGATAAGTGGAAACCTCTCACCTGCTCTAGTAAATACAAGTTGAGTTATTTCTGCTTGTTCAGTTCTTGACTTTCTTGGGTATAATGTCGCTAAACCATTTTCAGTTAAATTATTAATGAAGTTGGTAGGAACAAAACTACCAAAGACGCCAAGCACTCTAGATTGACCGAGATTCAAAGAAATCTGTGCGTTCGTAGAGTTGATTGTATTGTAGAAACTTGTAATAGTATTGTATTCATAAGTAACAGTTGGAGGCGGTGCTTGACCAGTATCAACAACTTCACAAATCAATCGTAAATCACTAAACTCATAAAAACCATTCACAAAATTACTTGAATCTAAAGCACTTGAAAACAAAACATTACTATCTGGTGCAAGTTGAATAGTAACTTCAACACCCTGTTTTGCGAGAGGGTATGGATTATTTGACGAGGTAAATCCAGATATAAGGGGCACACAAAAACTATTTCCAGTCGTAACAGATGCATTATTAACAATAGTATCTTTAGTAAATTGTGGATTAGGTGCAATCAATGAACTCTCATTTAGGTGAGTTAGATTATCTCCAGAAAAACTTGTAGTCGCAGGTAAGTATGTAGACATGAAGCGATTATATGAGTTTAATGTCTCTATTTCGGATTTTGACCTTTGAGTTCTGAATGAGAGAGAATCTATAGTAGAATATACACCTAGATTATTAGGGATTTCTAGATCAGTTGCTAAAACTGGAGTAGATTTTTCAGCATCTGAATAAACTTTAAATTTACCAACTAAACGGAGAGAAGATGGAAGCAATACTCTATTTGATTCACCAATTTCAAAGCGAATAACTGGATTGCCTTTTGCAAAACTAACAGTAGCATTTGCTAAATGATTTGATGGCGGTATGGAAAGGTTGTAATTCTTGGACATTATTATATAATAATTAAATATAAAAAAAAATATAATACATTTTTAATTTATTTTTTTACAGCAATACATCAACATCAGATCCAGAAATTCGTAATCCCCTAATATGACAACAATAACAATTCCACAACTTATTGACTTGCTGTGCGTTTGCTCCATTGTATTCAAGTTGGAGATTGAAATCTTTACCTCTGGTATCATAAACTCCAGACTTTCCGAGACTTAATGCTCTTCCAATTACAAAATTGCGATTAAACTTACGGAAACTCCTTACTTCAAGACCTCCCATACTTAATGCCTTTTCTAACTCAATCAATCCCTCTTGCGATATTGCGGTTTTATCTCCAGTTTTAGATAGATCACATTTTCTATTGGGCTGGAGCTTGTTGTCATAAAAAAATTGGGCGTTTTGTATGAAATCGGCACAGCCTTCAAGAGAAACCCTATCACTAAACAAAGCAGTAGATCCACCAAGAGAACCATCTTGTAATTGATAATATGTATTATGTGCTCCAGCATTATGACCGAGAGAAATAGTAGACGCATCTGTGGGGACGCACCACACTGCTTTTGCTCTGGAGTTTTGTAGAGGCAATCTTAAATTAATAATAGATTCACTTGATAATGTAGAGAAACGATAATTTGTATAATCCAAGAAATCATATGTCATAACTCCGCCACTTTTCATACTATTCATTAAAGATGATTTATATCCAGTAGGCATATCAAGTTTTTGACATATCAATTCAATATTAGATAATGTGTATTTAGCATCAAATCCAGTTTTTTCTGCTTCTAATGAAAACATAACACTAGTTGCTCCCAAATCAGAACCACTCAAACTTGTAGAACTAACACTCACTTTAACTTTTTGTGTTGTCCCTGCTCCAGTTTCTTGATGCAATCCAGTAATAACAAACTCTGGACTATCTGCTCCTAAATCACTAGCACTTGTAACATCTTGTGTCAATCCACCAGTAACAGAAACAGCAAAAGTTGAAGCATCAACAAACTTAAATCTCTCACCAATACGGAAAGGAAAGTTTTCCATACTATACATTGAGTTCCTTGCTGGATTTACATAAAATGATGTCAAATCATCTCCAGCAGTAGCAGTTGCTCCTTCTTCTGCTCCATCTTTATTTAACCAGTGTGGATTACTTGCGAGATTTCTGTGCTTTGTTACACTATCTAACTGACGGAAAACTTTACGATTTTGTTCTAAAATTATTTCTAACACTAAATCACCAGTTAAAAGAATAGGGAACACCTTGTCATTTTGGAAAATGCCGTTATGTATTGGAAGTAAACATTTAGCAGTTTTGAATGCAAGAGATGAATCAGTTTTGCTTGTAGATGTTTCTCTCTTAAAATAAGGATTATTCAATACATCTTGTTTATTTGTTTGATAACAACCACCATTTCCTCCGCAAAGTGGATTATTGATTGTAGCACCTTCAGTTAAGGATCTTTTCTGGCGAAGATTCACATTTGTATCGTAATCATACATGACGGAAACTAATGTATTGTATCCTTGTATTTCTGAAATTATTTTTCCGTCTCTTGTGCGGAGGCGAACATCAGCAAGAAGAGATTGTGCTCCTATGTCTGCATCTAATTGAAGATTAGTTTTGTTTCCAGATGTTATATCAAGTAAAACATCAAAACGAAGATAAGTTTCTTTAGGATTAATAAACTCAAGATTACTTGGAATGTGAAATGTAACCTTTTGACCAGCAGTGTGATCTAGATTATTATCGCTTTCTATGACAACGCTAGATTGTCCGATTGGTATTTTGTCTTCTGATTCCCAAAATGATTTTACTGGCATAATTATTTATATAATAATTAAATAAAAAAATAAATATATAAATATTTTAGTATTTTTAAAAACTCGATGAACCTTGTATTTTTTCTATACTTGATTGTTGAGCATTTCCAATTAAACCCATTGATGTGAAACTTGTTGTATTTTCAACATTTGCTCTGTTCTGGTTTAATTGATTTTGTTCTGAACTAGCATCTGTATTTTGTTTTGATTTATCATCATCTATAGTATTTATTGTTGATGTAACTGCACTCGCAACACTGGTAATCGCACCTATAGGTGCTAATACTGGTAAGAAAACACTTGCTATATCAAGTAATCCACCAGCATCTCCTAATATAGATGAAGTTTTATGGGCGGCGTCCATTTTAGCAAAATTGCCGTCTATTGCATCTTTTACACCTTCCACTAATTGAACTCCACCTGCGATTACACCTGCGACTTGACCAACTTTTCCAGCAGTTTTTAATCCTTTAACAATTTTTCCACTTATTTGTTCAGTAGCAGAATCTTTAATACTATTTTTAATATCATCAACAGCATCTAAATCAACAGAACCACTTGTTTTTTCTGGATCTACTGTTGTAGAATTAGGTTCAGATTGACTATTAGGTTCAGATGTAGATACAGTTCCAGTTTCAGTATCAACTGGTTTTGATCCAGCATTTGATACTGCTGGAGAACTTTGATCTCCGCCTCGTATTTTATTTAATCCACCCCTTACACTATCAGCAATACTTTGTGCTCTATTTTGTATATTACCTATATCTTGTCGTAATGCTCCACCTACACCTAATTGATTAACTCGTTGATATCCTTGTGCAATTGTTCCAAATGCCGTAAAACTACCATAAGCATCTTCAACTCCTTTAATATCTTTATCTTCATCAAGATTTTTAGCATCTGTATTTTTTTGTTGATTCCACGCTTGAACTAAAATTTGATTGTTTTGACGAATAGATTCATTATGTTCTCCAACACTTCTAGATAAACTATTACCTTCAGATATAGCACTTGAGTAGTTTAAATCACCAGCAGACATATTATATTATAATATATATAAAATATATTAATAATTGAAATAAATATTTAATAAATATATTATTCAGTTTCTGGTTCTGGTTGAGATTCAGAAACATTTACAGTTCTCATTTGACCTCCAACTAATACTACTTTCTCAAAATTATGATACATTAATGGTGGATTGCTTTGCATATCTAAATAACAAAAATCATAACGATTAGGAGTTGCAATATAGTAATGTTTAAGAAAATTTTGACTTCCGCCGAAATTATCACCATATTCTTCAGCAATTGCTAATAATTCTTTTTGATTAGGAAAAGGGGATCCTATAATCACGTCGGTGGCGTTAGTTCTTATTATCGGCGAAATTTGTCCGCGAAATTTCTGTGAACTTATGACAAGCAGACGGATCGATGCATGACGATATCGACTACATAAATGGTTAATCTTGGATTCTCTCTTTATACTCCCGAGACAATCATCGAGTAAAAGTGCCATCTCATATCTGTCTTTTTCTGGTGTATCATATTGTCTCTTGACTATTTTATCAATTATTTCATCACTATAATGGTCGTGAACGTTAAATGCTTTTTTCATAAATCTTGCAGTAACATCATTAGCAATAGTATTACTTATTATTTGCACGTCATCAAAAAAATATTGTCCGTAGCATTTTTCCGAGAGTAAAAGTGAATTCAAGATCGTCGTTTTTCCTGTCTTGACTGGACTAATCATTAAAAGTAATGCTCCACCTCCTGGAACACCTACACCTACGTTAGGTAAATGTGGGTGATGATATTTTGCTTTAACACCTTTTGGTTCAATAACTGGTCTTATTTTAGGGAAATCCATTATATAATATATATATATATTATATTTTTTTTATCTATAATAAACTTATTGAAAAGTAAAACAATTTTGCCATACATCATTTTGTTGTGGTTTATATCCACCATTAATAGCATTGCTTACTGTTCTTTGTAATTGTTGTTGTGTCTCTCTTTCTCGTTTCTCTTGTTCTTGTTTTTGTTTCTTTAATATTTTTCTTTCTTTTCTTCGTTTCTCTTGAGTTTCTAATGCTTGTTCAATTGCTTTTTGTATATCTGCTTGATAATCTATTTGTATAGGTTTTTGTTCTTGTTTTCTTTTTTCATCTAATAATCTTTTTGCTTCATCTCTTTCTCGTTGTTCTGCATCTTTTTTTGCTTTAATTTTTGCTGTGCGATTTGCTCTTGTTCTTGCTAATGCTTCAAGTTGTTTCTTTGATGGCGGTTTCTTTTGCTTTTTTATTTCTTTCACTTGTTTTATTTCTGGTGGTTCTGGTTCAACTTCTGGTTCTGGTTCAGATTTTACTTCAACTTCAATATTTTTTTTAGGTTCAAATACTTCACTAGCATCTACTTCTTCTCGTAATACAGTAGGTTCAAGTGGTTCTTCGCTTTCTTCATCGCTATTCATGTCAGTTGTAGGAGGTTCTGGTTTAAACTCAACTGGTGGAGGCATTTCAACTTTGGGTAGGAAACTTGACATTTATAATATATTCATTAGAAATATAAAATATTTATAGAATGATTTTTCTAATTTTAGAAATATTAGATTTGATATTTTCTAATTATGATTGTGATTTTCTAATTATTGTTGCGAACGGCGTATATGCAGAGCAACTATTGTATTTCCATTCAAAGTATCAACAATAATATTATCAATACCAACAATACTACAATCAATACGATTTAATTGTATTGGAGTAGGATTATTAAGTTTGAGATAGTATCTATCGCTGTTTTCAAAAAATAAAGAACCGACAGCACTACCAGTATTATCAAAACGAGGAATTGAATACAATATTTTACTTATATCACTTGTTCCACCATTGAAACTTTCTATATTTAAACTATCTATTTTAATAAATGCTTGTCTTGTAGAGTTTTTAATAGGAGCAGTATTACTTGTAAATAATCTTACACTATCGTGATCTGATAATACAGCATAATCGGTTTCATTGACAATTGCAACATCAAAACCAAAGAAATCTCGCAGATCAGATGTAGGAGTTGGAAATAATGCTCTTGGTGTATATAATTCTTCATTTGCTAGAAGCATTACTACATTTTTATCAACTGATAAGTGTATTCCATTTCCTCGCAATCCTTTGTATGTATGGTCTGATGTTGTAACGTCCATATTATTAAAACTTCTCATATCAATACTATTTATGTGAAGAAAATCAGTCCAATTATCACCATTATAAGTTTTATTATACCAAGTTTCTGTAAAAAAACTTAATAAAGCGTCTCCTGGTTTAGTTGCTCCATTAAATCGTTTAATATGAACTTTGTTATCATCAGCACCAAATAATTCTACAACTGGATATAAAGACCATTCATTTTGACTTATTGCTTTAGTTTTTCTATCAAATGCTACAGTTTGCGATACTTCTGCCGATATGATAGTTTTGTAAGCAGAATCTTCAAATCCTTCAATTTTTATAAACTCATTTTCAATTGTAATACGATAATCAGTAAATATAGATGGATCAACTGCACCTTCAGAACCATTATAACTTGAATTAACAGAGTTCCAATATACAATTTCATCAAGTCCAGTTTGACCAAAACCAATACCACTATTTTCTCCAAAATTACCACTTTGATATACTTCAAGTTTTACTCCATTTGAATAAACTAAAAAATCATAATAACCTCTTAAATTACCAGGAAGTCCAGAATTATCAAAATAAGTTGGAAGGACATCATCAACAGTAGTAGTTGTAGTTCCATAAGGATTACCAACAATATTATTAGGTCTTGATAATCCAACCGCCCATTCTCTAACAGCATCACCAGTAGGTTCAAAAATAAATTGACCTCCACTTGGAGCAAGTGGTTTATCAACACCAACCGCAATACAATTATCTCTACCACTAGCACTTATGATTCTTCCGTAAGTTCCACATGCGGACACATCAAAAGTATTTGTATCATCACTAAAAGCAGACCAATTAGCAGATACACTTGAACTATTAGCAGCACCATTTTTTGCTGCTTGAAATTGTATATCAAAACCAACAAGTTCTTTACTAGATGTATTTATAGATGCACTAATTGTAGATCTATCAATAAACTCTGGGTGTAATACATATTCATCAAGACGATCTTGAACTCTATCAACAAACTCACTTGTAGATAAAGATCTATCATCACTATTAAATAATGGAATATTAATAGGCATACTTGTAGTTGTATTCAATGCTGTATTTTCATCTAATTCAGTTCCAAGATAAACCTTCATGTTATTTCTACGAGATACATTAAAGTTTTGACTACGATTAATTTTTGCTGAAATTACTGCAACTTCACTATCAGGTTCAATCACAACTGGTTTACTAAAATAATTCTGGAATTGACTTGGATTCTCAATAGTTTGAGAAACATCTGTTTCATTGAATGTTTGTTGACTTGATAGAATCACTAATGACATTATTATATAAATAATAAATATAAAAAAAATATATTCATAATATTTATATTTATGTTGAAAGCAAAACCATCAGATTTTCAAGTGAAACCTATAGATTTGAAAATAAAAAAACGAGTCGAAGATGATAAACGAGTGAAAGAACGAGATGTCTTTGGTTCTGAATCTAAACCTAAACCTTTAAAGAAAAAAAAATCTAAATCTAAAAAATAAATGTAAAATATTTAAGTTTACAATGTGATAAATATATAAGTAATATAATATTCAGATGGGTTCAATATTTGATGAATCTTCTGATGAAGATGATTCAAATTATAATCCATACATAGATCCTATTGCTTATTGTCAATATGGATACCGAATAAATTATAAGAGTAAATGGTGTTGTAATAAATGTTTTGTTGAAAGTAAATACCAGAAACCAGAATGGAAAGATATATTTGGTTTTGAAATAGTTGAAACGAATGATGATTGGAAAATATTAAAGTTAAATCCACCAAAAACTCAAAGTGAAATCAAAAAACAATTTTATCGTTTAGCAAAAATATATCACCCTGATAAAGGTGGAACTAAAGAAGATTTTATTAAGTTAAAATCTAGTTATGAAAATCTTTGTATACTACAATAATAAATGGATAGTATTGAATGCTTTGCAATACTATTTGCTTTCTTCTATATATATGGATATATCAAGTTAATTATATCATTTAGTAATATTTACATTTAATATGTAAAATATACATTAAATATGTAAAATATACATACCCTTAAAATTCAAGAAAAAAAAAGTTTTTCTAGAGAAAAATCTCCTTAAGAAAAGTTTTAAATAAACTAAAATTTGAATTATGTAAAATATACATAAAGATAGTGAAATATACATATATATAAGTGAAATATACATTTCGTTAATTTCCAGAAAATTATTATCTTTGCTATAATATAAATGACCGTTGACATTGATACAATGCTTTACATTCTCAAATCTGAATTGAAATGGAAAACTTCTCAATTTGCTAATTTTACTCGTTCTATGAAACAACCTTTAGATAAATTAACAAAATCTCAAAAGGACAAAATGACAAAAGAACAACAAGAAGAGTTTATTGCAAAAAAGAAGAACGATGAAGAATATAATACTATTAAACAATTAGCATATAAATATGCTACTTTGTTAATGGAAAAACAATTAAAACCAGATACAGATGGAGAATCTTCTGAACCTTTTAAGGAGGAGATTACAATATTAAAAATTGAAAATGATGGATTAAAAAGAGATCTTGAAAGAATTAAAAAAAGAAATAAAGAAGTTGCATATCAATATCGTAATTGGAAAAGTGAAACAAATACATTAAATGCTAAAATATCTGATTTACAAAAAGAACTTGAAATATTCAAACAAAGAACAATTATTACTGAAAATGAATTGTGGAAAAGTAATCATAGAAAGTTTAATAATCCAGATGGAAAACTATACAAGTTTTATAGTAAAGGTTCAATACTAGATGATAGTAGTGATGAGGAAGATGTCGTTGTTGATGATGTAGATGTATATGGTGTTATTACAGAAGAAGATGTTGAAAAAGCAATAAGAGATAGTAAAAATGCAATGACATCAGATGAACCACCATCAACGAGTTATGATAAAATGGACGATATTGAAAGTGAAGATAAAATAAGAGAGAGTATGAGTAATATATTGAGTGGAATAGAAATAGGAATACCACCATCAGATTAATCGAAGCGGACAACAAAGCGAGATCCACCATTATTATCAGTAGTTTTAATCATTAAATTATTTATTTTTTTTAATCTTTTTTGTTCTCTTTTTCTTAATAATATTTTTGTTTTACCAGTAGTGATAGGTTCAAATGTTTCTTTGAACTTTCCAGTTTTATTTAATTTAGTTATTGCTCTATAACATGTCGGCAAATTACAATAACTACAAATCATTTTAACATCTTTTAATAATTCATCTTCAGTATTATAATTAGTAAAACTTAATAAACAATTATTATCAATATAAAATAATATATTTTTTGCTATATCAATATATTTATCTCTATCTGCTATTTTTATTTTATTAATATTTACATTAATTAAATATTTCTTTAAGTGTTCAAGTTCATCAACACTACCATCTATATCATCAAGTTTTTCTATGTATTCCCAAAATATAGCAAATAAATCATTTTTACTCAAGCATTCATAATCATCAATATCAAAGTTTAATATTTTTATTAAGTCATAAATATATCTTGTTGTATGTGAAGGGTGTATCATTTATATTATTATAAATATTTTATTTTTTCATAAATAAACGTTTATTTCAAATAAAATATTATATATAATATATTAAATGGAATATCCTCACATATCAATATTAACGCCAACCTATAACAGAAGAAAGTTTGCAACATTATCTGTATTTAATGTTAAAAATTTTGATTATGATAAAAATAAATTATGCTGGGAAATATTAGATGACAGCGATACACCTTTTTTTACAGCAGATGATTTATTAAGAGCGAGAATTATATTACACCCTATAAAAGTAAATTATAGATATGATAAATCAAGACATTTAACTATAGGTGAAAAAAGAAATCTATTAGTGAAAAACGCAACACATAAACTAGTAGCATTTATGGACGATGATGATATTTATTTACCGAGTTATTTAAAACATTCAGTAGAAACTATGCAAAAAAATAAATCTGGATTAGTTGGTTCAAATGGTATGCTATTTGTTTTCCCATATAGAAACTTTCAGATGGCGCAAATCCAATGTGAAGCAAAACGACAAATACATGAAGCAACTATGATGTTTACAAAAAAATATTATCGCAGTATGAAAGGATTTCATAAAAATAGTAAAGGTGAAGGTAGTTCAATGGTAGATTATTCAGAGAATAGATGTAGTATAACAGATATAACTAAATCTATGGTCTGTGTTGCACACAAAAACAATACTATAGATAAAGAACAATTTGCTGATGCTAAAATTGACGCAGAAATGTCAGAACTTTATAAAAAGATATTATCAGATATATTAGATTTAGATTATGAAATGGTTGATGAGGAAACTTATGATAAAAGTGAATGAACCAGTTTACACCATAAAACTACTTGTTTATTTTTATTATAAAATGTATATGGAATACTTTTTACCATTTTTTGATAACACCATTTATTATTTTTTTTATGAAATCTTATATTTTTCATACCACTTGTATTATTTATTTGAATACCTCTATTTTGTTGATTTTCACTGCGAGTAACCCATCTTAAATTACTTACATTATTATTTAATCTATTTCTATCAATATGATCTACACAAGGTTTATTTTCTGAATTATCTATAAAATGTTCTGCTACTAAACAATGAATAAATTTATTTTTGCGTTGACCTTTATTATTTGTCATTCCTATTTGATTATATCCATTGCTTGGTGTAGGTCTCATTATTTGATGTCTTATACAACTATATATTTTACCATCTGGATATATAACATAATCTGGAAACCCTTTGATAAGTTTTCCTCTGATAGTATATTCCATTATTCGTCTGTTTCACTTTCACTTGATAATTCTGCAAAAGTTTTATTTGTTTCACTAGTAATTCTTGTTGTAAGTAATTTCAAATTTTTAATATTAATATATACATGTTTTTTTGATTCAAAATGTCCTCTATCACATCGACTTCCATAACGTGTGGTAAACTGATCTTTATTATACTCCCACCTAAACAACCCATTGGTAAAAAGAAAATAGAACCTGTATTTTTTTTTAGGATCCATATTTTGTATTTTATTTAATCCAAACATTGTCGTTTCATATTTATCGTGTGAGCAAGTTCTTGACTTTAATTCACATTCATATATATCATTATAAAAATCCATAACACTATTTCTTTTTTCATATCTTGTATATTTATCCTTTTTATGTTTTGAATTAAGATAGTCAACGACTAATCTTTCATTAAACTCACCAATTTTGTAATCTGAATTTATTGTTCTTTTTGTCATATATTATAATGGAGAAAAAAATTTATCTAAAATTGAACGAATAAAAAAAATAAATGTTATAATATAAAAATGCCTCCTAAAAAGATACCAAAAAAATATACTGCTGGATTGAAAGGTGCTGAAAAAAAAGCACAAATAAAAAGTATACGAGAAGGGAAACCGAGACCCAAAACAAGTGCGAAATCAAAACCAGGATCTGGAACTATAGCATTTAATAAAAGATATGGAAAACAACTTGACAATATGAAAGGTGGAAGATCAAAACGCAATATAGCAAAAGTAACTGGAATACCATTTAAGGCGTTAGATGAAGTTTACAAAAAAGGAAAAGCGGCATATTTTAGTAGTGGATCAAGACCAAATCAAACAACTGATAGTTGGGCGAGGGCACGTTTATATTCATATATAACTGGAGTTGGAGGAAGTAGAAAGGCAGATAAGGAGATAACAAAAAAGTATAATGTTAAATTTTAATACTAATTATTATATAATGAGAGTTGAAATAAAACCATCTACTAATCCAAAAAAGAAACTGATGGCAATATTTTATGATAATGATAAAAAAGTAAAAACCACACACTTCGGACAACGAGGAGCAGATGATTATACTATAACAAGAAATAAAGAACAAAGAGCGAGATATAGAGCAAGACATAAAAAAGATTTAAAAACTGGTGATTTCAAAAAAGCGGGATTTTTGAGTTTTTACATTCTGTGGGGTGATTCAACAAGTAGACGGACAAATATAGCATCATATAAAAAAAGATTTAACTTAAAATAAAATATTATTATTTATTATAAATCAATCATGCCACGCAATCCAAAAGGAGAAATGACTGTTACTGAAATTAGAAATCTTGCAAAAGAAATAAATGATAAACTTAAAATAAAGAATATTGCTCAAACATCAAGAGCAATGTTGATAAGACAGATTGAAGGAAGGGGATATAAATTAGATCACCCTAATAAACAACTTGTAAGAGGAAAGGGTAAAGTTCCCAGAGCACCCAGAGAAAAAACTATAACTGTTAAGAAACAGATGAAACCAAAGAGAGGTGTTAGCAAAACTGATGTTATTACTGGAAAGATTGCATTAGGATCTGGTAAAAAACCAGTATTACCAACACCACCAAAAAGAAAGATGCCAGTTAAACCTAAAAGGCAACGAACACAATATGATGAAGTTTAAATATAAAATATTATATATATATATAAATATAAATGAGTTATTGTATATCTTTTTTTTATAAAGGTGTTTTAATAAATAGTGAAACTATGATATCTGATAGTATAGAATTACTTGAAGATAAAGCAAATGAAACAATATTAACTATTATGAAAAAACATATACCTTTAAAATCACAAATAACAGCATATAAACAAACATTGCAAAAAACAATAGATAAAACAAGGAATGGAGAGTTTGTTAGTCGTTTCAATAGACGATTATCTAGTGTTGCTATATTTACTTTAATGAAATTGCAAAGATTAGAGAATGATAATAAGAATGGATATATCATTACAAAAAATAAAAAAAAAATTAAAAAGATAGATCCAGAATGGTTAAAATTAAGGTTTTAATTCTGGTTCTGGTTCTGGTTGAGTTTCAATTGGTATTCCTTTGTCTAATGCCATTCTTTCAAGTTTTTGTCTTAATATAATATTTTCATTAAGTTTGCGATTTAATTCTGTATCAGTTATATCGTCTTCTTCTTCTTCTTCGCTTCTATAAACAACCACTTCTTTGAGACCATTACATATAATAGGTTTCTTCACATTTGGATAATCAGCATTAAACTTATTATTAAATGTATTAATAATATCTCTATCAATATTTGGACTTGATTCAATTAATCTATCATATTCGGCACGACTCACTTTTAAAAAGTCCCGCGCGTTTTTACGCTTACTATCTTTCAATGCTAATTCAATTTGTAGATTTCGTGCAAACTTACTCCAACTAATTTGTGATATTCTATGTCCTTCAAAAATTTCAGCATATTTCAAAAAACTTAATAATGTTCCAAGTATCCCACACAATATATTGAAACTGCCGACAATAGCAGTAAAAGATTTTCTGAATGATTCTGGAATATAACTATCACCAGCAAAATTAGCAGTTCCAGTTAAAGTTGATAGAACAATTATAGGTATTTGTAGATTGTGGTATTTCTTTTTATATTTACGCTCACTATAACTATGCAACCAACTATAACAATGGGCGATTTCGCACCATTCTTTTAACAAATCTTCAATTTCATCAGACCATTTACTTATATTTTCTTCATTAGGTAATGAACGAGGCGTTTTAAGATCGAGTGTATCCATTATATTTATTATATATATTATAATTTATTTATTTAAACTTAAAATTTGAATATAATATATGTAAAATATATTGTAATAAATAGTTGCCATCATGTCAACTAAAGAAGGAAGAAATATAGTTTGGGATTTAAAAAATGCTGGTTGGGTATATTGTGGTGGAGATAAAGATGAAGCAGATAGACATACTTGGTTACATTACAAAAGAAAATTAGGAATAGATGAAGATTACAATTTAAAAAAAAGAAAGAAATGTCCTTGTGGAAAACCAATTATTCATAATTGTTATATATATAATGTTAATGATAAAGGACATTATATATTTAGAGTTGTAGGACAAAGTTGTGTGCATAAATTTTATAACAATGAATATTTAGAAGCAAGAAAAAATAATAGAAAGTTATGTCCGATTTGTAATAAAATACATTCAAATAGTAAAAGAACAAATTTATGTCAAGAATGTTGTTTACTTTCTTGTAAAAATTGTGGTAAAAAAAAAGGAGATAAGAAATATAAATATTGTTATAGATGTTTTATACAAATAAGAATTTCATAATATATATATATATATATATATAAAAATTTGAAACCTATATATAATAAAAGATAAATATACAAATAATATGACTACTAAAAAAGATAACACTTGGAAAATAAGAGCACTAGCATCTACTATTATTGAGATGAATTGTAAAGATGATCCATTATATGAAACATATAAAACAGAATGGGAGTTTAAGGTTGATTCAAGAAAAAAAATAGTTGAATCATTACGATTATTTAATATGGAACAAGAAATGGTTAGACAAATAATATTGCCTGAAGAACAGCAAAAAAGTTGCTATAAACATTTTGTAAATCTTGGAATTGTAGAATAATTTATTTAAAATTAAAATTTGAAAATATATATTTCAGATAAATTAAATATATAGACATTATGAGTGATGAAATCGTTGTTGGATATTGTAAACTATGTAGAGAATATGAATGTAATACATATGGTTCAGTAATAAATGAAATTGGAGAAAAACATTATCAAGCGTGTAAACAAGCAAATTGTAAACATCCAGTATTTTATATAGCAGACCATAATGAAAATAAAATGATTAGTTTTCCAGTAGAAGTAGTTGAAAAAATATTTAGAGAAACAGATGCTAGTTGGGATGATTTAAAATTTATTTAAACTTAAAATTTGAAAATATATATTTCAGAATAATCAAAATGACATATAGTGAACTAATGGATTCTTACAAAACTCGTTCATTAGAAAGAGCAAAACGAGATATCAAAGATAATCTTGTAAAATCTAATTATACATCAGATGATATTTATGAGAGTGCGATAAACTTTTTTGAAAATTATTCTCATAAACTTAATCGTAATATATTTGTAAAAATACATCTTTCAGTTATATATTCAATATATAAATATTTAGATGGGCAATATAGAGATAAAATTAAAAGATGTGGAAATAAAAAAAAATTACGAATTATCGCAGATAATATGTTTGATGAAATAAGACATATTATTACAAAAAAAATACAATCTATTGAAAACAAACAACATAAAATATTGGTTGTTAAATATCGTAGAAAGATATGTGATCGTAATTTATTTAAACTCGTTTAATTGTTTAGTCATTATATGATTTCTGAAACTTTCTTTATAGTTATAATTAATTAATTTAACTTTTTCCCTTTCTGCAATATCAACAGATTCAATAATTGCGTCCGCATGTAAGTTTTTGATATTATTTGGTTTATTTTTAACATCTCCAGATCGTTCATATTCATCAAAAAAGTAATTAGGATTATTTTTTATATCTCGCCATACTTCTCTTGTTCCATCAGGTCTTTCTCTGTATTGACCTACATTGACATAATCATTATCTAAACCTATGAGTGATATAATTTTATAACCCAAATATATACCGAATAAGATTGCACTTGAACCAGTAGTCCATTTTTTTGTATCATAAAAAGGTGTATCATCTTTTTTTTGTAAATCTTCAATAAAACCTACTTTACCCATATTTTTTCTCATAATTTTTATAGATTCATTACTCCATTGACATTTATTTGTTAATAAACACTTAATATTTTTTTGTTTCATTTCTCTACATATTTCCCATTCACTAGATTTGCTGACAACATTATCAACCCCACAATAATAATCATAATCTAGTTTATGTTTTCTGAAATATCTAAATGCTAATCCTAATATCATAACATCATATTTATCTCTATCAATAGTTTTGAAATCAAAGTTTCGTAGCGATCCGCCATTGCAAACAATAAGTAGTTGTTTCATTTATTATTAGAAAGATAATAATTATTTATAATTAAACTTATAGTATTATTTACATTTAATATGTATATTTTACATTATATATGTATATTTTACATACATTAAAAAAAGAGAAAATAAAAAGTATTTAGAAAATAAAATCTCCTTAGAAAAAGTTTTGAAATCAAGGATTTTAGTGATATGTATATTTTACATAATCAAGGTATATTTTACATTTTACCTGTGAATTTTACTATTCTTAAATTTAATCATTCTATCTATCATATTTTTCTTATGAGCGATTAGTTCATCATCTGTCATTCTCTCTGCTCTGCTATTTTCTTGATGTGATTTTCTCACGACAATAGTGTGAGTTTCTCCGTTATGAGTGAAGTCAATTGTTTTCTTTATTTCTTTCATATTATATTATAATAAATAAAATTATTTTGGAATATAGATTTTTGATTGTATACCAGAAGAATGTCCTCTATTCTTTGCTTTTTCTTTTAGTTCTTGATTTTGTTTACTATATTTTTTATTACTTAACTTAACAATCATAGTGGGAGTAATAGGATATTTACTATCTAGATATTTTTTACCTATATTTTGTATTCTAGCAGATAATTGTGCTGATGATAAACCAATATACCTCATCTCATACTTATCCTCAATCTCATTCTTATACATTGAAGGAAACATATATCCAGTTCTTAATTTTTTATCAAGAATATAATTATCAATTAGTGGTGGTTTATACTGAAAGTTAGTTTCAGTTTTAGTTGTATCAATATCAAATGGTTCTCCAATACTTTTTAAACTTTTCTTAGTCCATTTATATTGTTTTATAGATGGTTTGAAATCTTTCCAAGTCAATAATCTAAATGAATATATATAACTTGTAATAGCATGTATTAATTCTTTATCATTAATTGCAGTTTTAATAACCCCATATTTTTTATCAGTTTTATATTGAGTTCTAACAATACTATAATCATTATTATCAACAAGTAAATAATTTTTATCTTTGAGTTTAGGATCATTTAATGACTTAAACTTTTTATTAAAATCACTTTCTTCAATAATAATTAAATTACCTATTTCATTTCTGAAATTATATAAATAAAACATTTTGATTAATATAAATGCAATCATTTCCATTTCTGGTGTTTGATGTATTCTATATGCTTCTCTATCTCCACTTCTTTCAATAGGCATATTTTTATAAACTCTATCAGAAAAAAAATCTGCTTCAATATCTCTTGTTATTTCTTTATTTTTAATCATACCATAAGTTTTAGTAAAATTTGTTTTCAACTTTTCTTCAACTAATAAACTATTGATAAGTTTATTATAATCTTTTTCAGTAAAGTTTGCTTCTACTTGTTCTGTTTTTTCTTTATTAACTGTTCCATCTTTTTCATATTTTTTAAATAAAATATCATTATATTTATCCTGTTGTTCTTTATAAATTTTATATGCTTTAGTATTTTTAGAAACACTATTAATTAATGCAGTAAATATATTTCTTTTTGTAGAATCACTAAAAGGTTTACCTCTTTGTGATTTAACAGTTTCCAACCATTGAATTACATTTTTATGATCATTTAATTTAAATCCAGCATCTGTAATTTTTTTAACATTTTTAGCATATAATTCTTTTGATTTATCTGAACTCATATTATATATTATATATAATATTTTATTTTTATGTAAATTAAACCCATATCTGTGCAAGTGCCTCACGACGATATGTCTGAAACTTTTTTAGTTCAGTTTTTTGACACATAACAACTCGTTGTAATTCTTTTATTTCTTCTTTCAATCTTGCGATTGTAAGATCTTTATATTTACTTTTATCATTATTTCTTTCACGAAGATCGCGTGTATAACATCTTTGACACATTTTTTTTGCACAGATTTTAGTTTCATTACAGCAGATACATGTAGCACTCATTATGAGTGCTTTTTACTTATATTAAGTTATAGGTAAATATTTAAATATATTTCAAATTTTAAAAAAAAAATAATTATTGTAAAGGAACATTATTTAATTGTTCTTTTAATTGTTTATTTTCATATGATACTTGATTTAATTTATTAACAATCTTGCTGACTGCATTATATTCATTACACTTGAATTGTTCTCTCTTATACCTGATAATAGATGCTGTTGTATAAATCAAACCATCTAACATTTCTTCTAATGCCATAAGTTGCCAGTCATTATCATTTGTTCCAAAATCTTTAGTATTTTGGTCTACGATTACACCGTGTCCATAACGGGATCTGCCCAATTCTAATCTA
>JAAHTH010000515.1_pt2 | contig 25942 bp, 35 predicted proteins | sample 6116091 | NCBI WGS metagenome assembly JAAHTH01 (sample SAMN13939990, study PRJNA603662) | sponge metagenome | isolation source: marine sponge | host: Mycale hentscheli | place: New Zealand | collected 2006
CAACCTCCCAAGCATTACGCTCTTGCTTGATAAGAACTCCATTAGACATTCTTTCAAGAGCTTTGCTCACGATGTCCAGACGACCTCTGCGAGCGTATCTCTTGAGATAGCTAACAGCGCTGTCCAAACGGTAGGTGGTGATCTTAAGTTCGTTCATGCCAGAGACTTCAGAAGTGGGAAGACCACCTGCTGCGCCCTGAGACCAAACAGTGACGTAATTTTGTTCCTCATCGTAGAAAAGGTCCAATGGTAGGCTGGGGCTATCATCCTCATCGTATTCCATATCGGAATAGATAAGAGATGCGGAACCAGCTTGCATCAAGACTTCACGGACGACAGGACCGACAAACGCTGCGAAAGCCTGAGAAGCCTCATTGGCCACGGCAGCGTCTCTAGAACCCATCGCTTTGATGAGTTCTACTTGTTCTGGAGTATTTTTAAGCTTTAATTTCATAATTTTAAATCTCCTTATTTAGCTGTGCATACAGTCGATTTTAACAAGAGCAGCATGGTAGCTAGTAGAAGGCTTGGTCACAGCGGCTTTGCCACCGAGAGCCACACCAACAGAAAGAGCACTACCAGTGGTAGAACTAAGAATGCCGTTAGCTGCACCGTAAAGAACGGTTCCTGCATTTACAGTTGATCCTGTCCAAGCAGCGTCGCTAGAGTTGTAAATAAATACGCCTCTGCTAGCGACAGGTACTGCCTGTCCTGGAATGACGACTCCCATTTCAGCAGCCTTACGGGGATTATAGAGTAGCTTTTCACCGTTTTCATCGGTTTCGGCCATCTCCATAAGGTTGATGCCTAATGGACGTTCTCCAAGGCCAGCTTTAGTAAGCTTGCCTTTGAGTGAGTATTGTGTAGAAACGACATTAGAGATTGATGCGCCAGTATCTGATCCGAGATCAACGTAATCGTCGCTCCCGAGACCAGACCACTGATTGCTAGAGTCTAGCTTTAGCAAGGTTCCCGCCTCAACCGTAGTACCATTAAAGGTAAACAAGTTAATAACGTCGTTCTCGTTATATTGTCTGAATGGATGTAACTTATGTGCCATAGTTTTTGATCCTTATTAGTTATTCAAATCGAAATTATCGATACTGAAAGCGTTTTTGTATTTTTCGTAGGTGGTAGCTTCTTGAGCATCGGTGGTGGCAGCTACTGCGCTGTCTTCCACTTCGGCATTATCAATAGCTTCGTCTACTACTTCTTCAGAAGTCTCCTCAGACTCAGAAGCAACAACCTCTTCGGAAGCTTCGGCTTCGGCAGCTTTCGCGTCCTCTTCCTTTTTCTTTTCCTTCTCTTCGAGTTGTTTCTTATTCTTATCTTTAAGGAGAACCTTCATTTTTTCACCGTAACCAGCGAAAGTCTCGTCATCCATGTCTGCGACATCTTTGGCGATCACTTCACGGTCTTCATCGGTGAGTTGAAATTCTTCGTCAAAAGAAGCCATGCGCTCGTTGAATTTCTCTTGAGCGAGACGGGCTTCTTCTTGGGTTTTAAGCTCGGCAAGACCTGCTTCCACATCCTCAAGTTGCTTCTTAAGAGTTTCGCGCTCTTCTTCAGTTTCCTTGAGTTTAATTTCGGAGGCTTCCAAAGCTTCTTCTTTTTGTTTCCTTTGAGCAGCGAAATCTTCTGAAGCCTCTTGAAGCTGCTCATGAATGAAATCATGAACGGCAGATGCTTCTAGCGTTTTCAACGACTCATCATTGATATCTTTGATGCTTTCGATTTTCATAACCAATTGATTGTTATTATTTACATTGTTATCACTAGATTGAGAAGTTTTTTCTAATTTTTCGCTAGATTTCACTTCTTCTGTATTTTCTTCTTTTTGCTCCTTCTGGATTGCTACGCCCTGCACATCCGCCGCTGGGGTTTCAGTGAGGCCAATCCCAAGTGGAACCACTTGTTCTGTGACTCTGCGATAAACGCTTCGGCCATCGTCGAGCTTTCCGCTTCCGCCCAGAGACCTGAGTGAGCTTTTGAGTTCGCCAATTTTCTCTACTTCTGTCACAAATTCCGCGTTTTCGATGTTTTTCTCTTCACCTTCTATAACGACTAAATCAAAATCAGAAAAGCCTAACTCCCAACTAGCTGAAATTTTTTGATAATTTTCACCAGTAGGATCAGCAGAATCTTCGATCATTCTAGCTAAATTAGAGTTTACAACCTTCCAAACAATACCGCCTAGAGTAATGTTAAATGGGCCTTTATGGTCTTTTAGCTCTTCTGCTGTTATTTGCTTGTCTGTTCCAAACTCACTGAAGCCAGCAGTTAGGATTGCGCCAACGACTCGATCTCTATTGTGTTCGATATTAATTGGCTTGTTAATAAAGTTTTCGTAAATTTCTAGAGCAGTAGGAGTATCGATTACATCTCCGTTTTTGTTTACTCTATTCGCTACGCAAGCGTTGAAAGCGATAGGTAATAGGTCGATATTCTTTTCCGTGTCTACATTTGGAATAAAATCTCCAACATCAAGTAGGCTGGCCATAGCCAAATATTTATCTTTTTCCTCAGATACTAAAGGCTTGATAGTGGAGCTAAAAATCGTAGTGTATTTCAATTCTTCCATAATCATCCTTTATTTGTTATAAAAAACCGAAATTGATGCGTGGGCAGGAGTGAAGCTTTTGCAGATTACTGGGGCTACGCCCAAATCCACGCTTGCACCCGCACCTACAGTGATGGTGTTTAATGCCGAGTCGTCGGCAAAGGTTACTGTGGACGCGGAAGTGTGGCCGTTATGTATGGCGGTAACACGGAAAAAGTCGCCACTATCAGCGGAAACTTTTGCTGTCGCTCCACAAGCGATATTATTTACGTTTAAATGATCATTATTCATAGGCTGAAAACTCCCTTAGATTTACACAAAAAACTAATCAATTTCCCATTGAATTGGTTGGAAGTTAATATACAGGTCGTCAATCGACTCAAAAGCGTAAACCAGCTTTTTTTCTTGCACGGTCAATTTTGCCGCGTCTATGTCTTTTTGGCTGGGTAGCCAATTAGCGGAAACTTCGATTAAATTAGGTTTTTTGTAAGTATTGACTACATTTACGGTTCCAGCGTGTTCGCCTGAAACAATTCTTAAATAAAGGTTTACTTTAGCCAAAGCCCATTCTGTGTTGCTAACATCTTCATTTTGCATGTAGTCTTCAAGACTGTCACAGAATACTTTTTTTAATTGATGAAGTGTTACTTTTTTAGATTGAGAAGAATTGTGGGCTTCAATTTTTTCCACAAGAGCGTTGATTATACCTACAGAAAATTTAACCACATCGTCCTGCTGTTGGACCTCTTGAGGCTTAACCTCAATCACGAAATCATGATCTCTACTTCTAGAAATACTCTCTCCCGAAAATTCGTACTCAAGGTTGTCCATAACAGCTATTATAAACTACACCCTAAATGCGGCTTTTACTAAAAAAATATAAATAATTATGCATTTTTATGATTCGCTCCGCCCCTTGGCTTTATTGAGCTCTTCCTGCATTTGCTGCAATCTATAGACTAGGTTCTGTATTACGTCGTTAGCCTCGGTGAGAGTTTCGCCCATCTGGGTTATTTGACCACGCTGTTCGATCATCTTAATCATGATGTTGTTAGTGTCTCTGTCGAGAGTTCTAACCTCTTGCGTTAGCTCTTCGTTTAACTGATGCACTTCTGACGTTTTAACTTGGTTGTTTAAAAGCGTGGCAAGTATGATCGCAGTGAAGAACAACATTACGGTTTGAGCTAGAGACAGGATGTTCTGCTTGGCCCATGAAATTAGGTTTTTCATATATGTTGTTACACAAAAAAAGGACGCCAAAAAGCGTCCTTTCTTAATTATGAGTATTTATGACTAATTATTGACTTCTAGTTTTTCTGCTATTTTTTGCACTGACCTATCGACTAAAGCGTGCTCTTCATATGTGAGCTTGCTTTGTCTTGCTAAATTAACGAGTAGATTGAAAGATTGCTGAAGGTCTAGCTCTTTCGGAACTTGTGGCTGATTTTGTTCTTGACTCTCTTCACTCATAAGTAAACTAATATAATGTTATATCAAAAAATGTCCAATTATTTTTCTTCTAATTGTTTCTTGAGCTCTTGGACTTCTGTGTCTAATTGTTTTACAGCATTAAATAGAATCCACATTATTTGTGTGGGATTATATTTCTTTGGTTTGTTTTCGTTTTCTTCTTCAGAGTCTTCGTGAAAATCGTCAATTGAAACTAAAGAGGAGTTTTCTAAACCTAAGTCTTCCACGACCCCTTCTATATCTTGAGCAATTGCACCGTATTTCTTTCTTGGGGTTGTTGCGTTTGCTAGCTCATAACTAGTTGGCTGCAACAGTCTAACAAAATTCAACCCAACATCTAAGGCTTTAATGTTCTTTTTGACTCTAATGTCAGAGAACAAATTCCCATCGACCTGAGTTAGCTCGTAAACATCGATTTTGTGAACAGCCCCAATATTAGAGTTAGCATAATTTCCTATTCTAGTATCTTTTGCTAGGTAAAAATTATTAAACGCAGCGAAATACCCATCTTTGTTGATGCTGTAAGAACCCCCGTAAAATTCATCTATTACGGTTGATCCGCCCGCGCTTGGGTTGTATCCATAGTTCTCGACTGAAGAACCCTTGGGTCTGTATTCCCTAGCCTTTATGCTGGCAGTAGCCTCGGTTAAATCAATACTGTCGGCAATTATGTCCCCACAAGTCAAACCCCCATCGGCTATAGTTACTGCTGCTCCTTCTATCTTTAACGAATTGTCACTTTCACAATTTAATCTTACGTCATAGTCTTTGTTAGAATTTTGATGAACTAAATCTATAATTCTACCCACTTCCATTACGCCACCAGAGTCTATGAATGGGACATGGCTTACTCTTTGGGCGTAATTAACACCCTCGACCAACAGCAAACCACCCAGCTTGGCTGAGTCTGGAGCTTGTGATACCACACTAACTGTTCCATTGCCACCTGTCGTGGTTACTACGCCATTTGAAGTCGTGTTGATTCCGTTTGTCTTTGTGGAGGTGGCTGAGTTCCCAGTACAACTAGCAGCAGTAGTGGCGCTAGCCGCGCTACCAGTTATGTTTATTGCATAAGGACCACTGCCCGTAAACACTGTGTTGACGCCAACAAACGTTAGTAATTGAGGGCCGTTAAACTCATAAAGCACGTCGCTTCCGCTTATTTTACCAATCACTTTTTCAACGGCACTGGTTGTCGTTTTATCTGCTAAAGTTACATCTTTAAGGCTTGCTGATGAGGTGGCGTTGATAGACGCCACGGTTAAAGTGTTTGAGCTTGGGTTATAAGTTATATCCGTATCTACCAACAACGGGAGATTACCAGAGCTACCCGTAACGAAAGTAAGAAACCTAGTCGAATCTGTCGCGTTGGCAGCGATAGCAACGTTAGCTGCGTTTGTAGCGTTTACAGCATTTGTTGTAGAGGTTGAAGTCGCTGCGTTGCCTGTGATACTTATGCCGTAAGTTCCAGTTAGTCTAGCAACAGCAAGGGTTCCACTTGTTATTTTAGCCGCTGATAATTCAGGTATGAGAGCCGCATCAAATGTGCCGCTTGTTATTTTGCTTGCTGCTAAATCAGGGATTCTTGCGGAAGCAAACGTACCACTTGTTATTTTACCCGTAGATAAAAAAGGTATTCTATCAGCGCCCAAAGTTCCTGATACAATTGCTGAAGCAGCAAATTCTTCTTTTAAGTATAAATTTAAAGTATTGGCTGAAGAGGCTAGCGATATTGTTTGAGTTTCTAAATTAGAATTTACAAAAAGCTGACCGTGTGTGTTTACGGCTATAGAGCTTATACCCGAACCGCTTCCTGTACCGCCTGTTATTGCTACTTCTTTAAAACCAACGATAAGACCTTGCTTGTTTATTTTGAGTTGAGGACACTGAAGGTCTGTACCAATAATAATTACGTCATCGTTTGATGCTTCTGCGGCTATATTGACGCCAGTAGATTTAGTGATTGTCCTAGTTTTGCCATCAGTACCATACAAGTGGTCTTCTAGCTTAGAGTTAATCTGGATTGCTGCGCTTCCATCAAAATTTTGAGAAAGCTTTGCTATGTCTCCTGCCCTATCGTGTTGCGAGGTAGCTTGGTCTGGGCCAATAGTTATAGCCCTTGTGGTTTCTAAAGCTGTAGCTGTACTCGCATTACCAACTAAAGCTGCGGTTACTTGATTAAATACTACATTACTGCCTGTAGCTACCGCTTGACCGATAGAAATTTCTCCACTACTTATACCTATTCCAGTTCCCGCAGAAAAGTGAGCCCTAACATCAGAAGCGGAAGGGCCAGTGTAAGTTATAACGCCTGTTGAGTTATTGTAAGCAAGAGAGCCATCTCCACCACTATCTGTTACCGAAATACTGCTTAAGGTTATAAAAGCTGAACTAGTATTTGAGTAATTCGATAAATCATTATCTACAACAAAATCAATCTCATTATTAGTATCATCATAGGTTACGGTGATAAGTGTCTCTGTGTTACCAGAAAGCATAGTCCCAATGGCATCTTGAGCTCTTTCGTTTGTAAAGTATAAATTGCTAGAGCCCTCTGATAAACCATCAGTATCGTGATTTGATAAGGTCGAAACAGTGCCTGTTACGTTTCCAGTAAGATTACCAATGAATGCCCCTCTAAAGTTTGTAGCTTGAACATCTCCGTCTACTTCTAAAGCGTAAGTCGTAGGTATTTTTTTAATCCCAACTTTACCGTCAGCTTTGATATATAATACATTTGTTACGCTTCTAGTATTAAAAGAAAGATCAACATAACCATCAGCAGTTGTATTAACCCCTTTAATAGAAGCCATTACTGTGTCAGCGCCAACGCCCTGTGTGAACGCAATTCCACCAAAATGAGAAGTGTCAGTCGTGCCCCCTTCTACGTTTAATGCTAAATTAAATTGAGCCGCAGAGCTAACCCTTGAAAGAGCCATTTCTACATCTTGAATTAAGTTGGCATCAATGCCGATACCCACATGCCCCAACACGGGAGTACCCGCATCGCTTCTAGCGAGCGTTAGTAATTCAACATTTCTAATCTTAGTAGCCATTAGAATAAGAACGGGGTTTCGTCAACAAGCGGATCACCTCCGTCTGTGGTTAAAATATTCAAATTATCATCAACCAAGAAGTCAAGAATAAACAAGCCTTGACCTTCAGCAGATATTACACTCCTAGCTAGGTCATAATCATTAGACATAGTAAAAGTAGTAGATACGGTTTTATTTGTGCCGATATCAGAACTGTAAGCCGCACCCTCAAATTTACTACCGAAGATATTAAACTTCATGCCCTGAAAACCGTTGTTGTCATTAAAAGTTAAAGAGATATCGTATTTTTCGTCTCTTCTTAGATTGTCCAAGAAGTTGCCTGAAGTTTGGTAGTTTGCACCGCTTTCAATCATATCGATTGTAACCGTAGACTTGAGAGGTAAAGTGAGATTTCTATCGGTATGATATTTGTGCCCAACACAAGACATGTTTTCTCTTTCCATAGGCACGCTCATCTTGATAGATTGAAAGATGTCTTTGTAAAATTGAACTGGCTCGTTTTCGGCGTCTTTGTAAACCTTAAACGAATCAACGTAAAAAGTTAAGCCTGCTGCGGCGGGGAAATAAATATTAAAAACCTTGCTTGTGCCAGAGTGGGCGGAAGTTAGTTTTTTTCTGATCTGTATTTTAGTCCAAGTGTTTGTTATGAACTGATTTGAAGTAAATGTATTCGGTATTCCATCTTGACTTACTGTTAGTAGCTCGCCTTCTGATTTTCCAGTATTTGCTTTAATATAAAACTCGTAAGTATAATATTCCCCAACCACCATTTGTTCCACTGGGACAACTATCACAGCGCCTCCATAATTACCGTTTGCGTGAATTGAAGAAGTCTGGTTAACCGTTAAAGATTGCAAGCCTTGGTATTGCTCTGAAGAAGTTAAAGCCACTGAGGCTCCGTGAAAGGCGGTAAAATCAGTAGAGCTTTCCATGTCGTTTTCAACTAAGATATCCTCGTCCGCTGCTCGTTTAGATATTTCAATCGTTACGTCGCCTGGCCTGAACGTGTGGTTGACATTAAAGTTTGGGTTTCTTCTGCCGTAATTTTTTGGTATGATTAGCTCTTTGTCACCATATTCTACTTCAGCGTCTTGCGTGTTTATGAAGGGGGTTTTAATTCCAGAACCTGACCCTAAAAAGATTACGTTATCTGCTACAAATCCGACATCAACTTTTGGATAGTTTCCTACGGTAATGTCTAAAGAATAAGTATTTATATAAGCGTTTTGAAAAGCTAACATGCCCAAACTGTTTACTTGGGGGGTAGTCATTTCCAAAGCTCTGCCAGAAGCAATTAAACCTGGTATTTCATCTGGCTCATAAGTAGGAGTAGTGCGAGCATCTTCCCCCGACTTGTTAACAGCTAGATAAATATTTTGTTTTTTGTTTCCGCTTACGAAGTTGAAGGTAAACTCCTTATTGGGTAAGTTAGTGGCCCCACTCGTAAGAACATTAAAACCCATTTTTTTCTCGTTACTAAGACCTTCGACAAAATAAGAAATAGTTCCGTTTACGTCTGGGGGGCTAGAAAGAGTGTGTGAATCGTAGGAGGACTTACCTATTAAGCCTACGTCTTCACGGTTAGTGTTTATGTCGTAGCTGAAATTTTGAACCCGATGGATTCTCTTGAGGACTTCGAACGTGCCAGTGGCTCCGTCTGATAAAGTACCAGTTACTAAAGGGTAATTATTTACCCCGCTCGGCAACCCAAAGAACAAGTCTTGGGCATTGTATATAATTCTGTTTGGCATTTACCACAACCTTAAGCCTTACTTGCGAGAAGTATGCTTGCTAAATAGTCATCAATTTGATGCTCGCAAGATATCTCCCTAACTTCAGCTATCCTGTCGTGGTTTGTGTCAACGGGCTTTTGCACATACTGAGGAACTTTTTTATCCCAATCATTTGGATTTTCGTTAGCAATAATAATACAAGCTATATCTTCCGCAACTTGTTTTTGCTGTTTGTTTAATCTTTTAATTTTGTGCTTTTTCCTTAAAGACGCTTCCACTGTTTTAAATAGCTTTGAAGCTTTAGCTAAATTATCTGTTACCTTGTTTAAGCTGTAATTTACAGCTTTGGATTGCTCTCCTTGTCCAGCAGGGTTTTCTGTAGGAGTTGGGCCACCTTCACCTTCTGGTCTACCACCCTCACCGCCATTCTTAGCTATTTCAGCCTGATTCTTTCCACCAATCAAAGGTTCATAATAACCTTTCTCTCTCAAGTCTTTAAACTCTTTTTGAGACTTTAATGACATTTCTTTATCTGGTAGTCTACCAGTATCGATTGCCTCTAAGCCTTCTTCAGCGGTCAATATGCCTAGTTCAATTAGACGATTGTAAATACGAAGCATGTTCGTATCATCTCTCAAGCTGATCCTATCAAAGTAAGGGGTTGGGTAGCTCTTGAAGCCCATAGCTTTAGAAATCCGTTTTATCTCTGGAATTAGAAAGTCTTCCATTAGCGTAGTCCTTGCTTGCTCAAGTCTAGCTATAAATAAATCAATTTTTGCATTCTGATTTGCAAAGGTGCTCTCTCCGACTAGAATGTTATTAAGACCAAGCTGGATATCTCTATCTACAACTTCGTATTTTTTAGAATCAAGTAGAGAGCCAATATTTGGTACGACAAATTCTGCTTTTGTGGTATAGTCAGCAATTAACACTCTACCCACAGATTGGTTCTGGAAGAGTGTCTGCATTGACTCCAAGTTCTTTTGGTTTACTCCCCCTTTTTCTGGCTCGGAACCCATAGTGACAAGAAGTATAGCTTGCTGCATAGTACGAGCAATAGCCATATCCATTTTCTTTAGTTCCGCTTTGTAATTAATATCCTCTAGAACTGGAAAGCCCAAAGGCACAGCGAATGGTTCGTAGTCTTGTTTTTTGTAGAAAACAGGCTGAACCTTTTCTGGGTCGAGCTTCATCAAGACTATCTTTGACCTTCTATTGTTTTTTAACATTTTTTTAGACTCTGGGTCAAGAGAATCTAAAATTTCACGGTCTTCGTCTGTTTTGGGGTTTTGAAGTCTAGCTAGTTCGTAATCAGAAAATACTTTGTAATAGTTACCTTTCCAAAAAGCAGCAGACCCAGTTAGCTGGATATCTGCTGGGTTTAAAATCATGTATCTAGCGGGCAGCTTTTCTTCAGCGGCAAAACTAGTGCCATACATCTGAGTGATCTTAGCCATGTCTTCAGGCTGCACTTTACCGTCGAACCTGTAAATAAAAACATTTCCCGACCTAAAATACTCCCTAAAGAACCTATCTTGAAAACCAAGAACATTCAGTTTTCTGAAAAAAGCCGAAAAGAAGTCTCTGGACTTTTTAGTGCCGCCTTTGAAATAAAGATTACTTACTGAGAACTCGGTCATCAAATCGATAACATTCCTAAAAGCAGCAAAATTATAATAAGCTTTCTGGCAAAGAATAACAGCGTCTCTTACATCAATATTAGAACGGTTAGAAGCCGCACCTGGGGTAAACTTGTAAGGGATCAGCCCGTCAGATATATTTTTGTACCTGTCTGTTCTGGTGATGTTGCCAGACACGTTTCGACGAGTGGGTGTGGTTGAGGAGGTAGTTGAAGACGCTAAGGATTCTGAAGCCTCAGAAACCATTAGCGGTTTAACCTCTTCCTCTGCCTTTTTTCGAGTTCTCCTTTTGCCTGTCATTGCTGTTTTGAGTTACACAATTATTGTATCATCATTGGGCTAAAAGTCGAATTTACATTGATTTCTCCCAAATCCATCATGTCAAAATAACACTTAACAGCCCAATTGCCAAGCATTAAAGTAGTATAATTATCTTTTCTAGCTCTGTTAGCTGAAGTATTTCGTTTTAAATGCTGGGGTAAATCAAAAGATTGAGTTCCTCTTGCTGTCGAATTAACCTCCAAAAGAGCACATTGCTTTTTTGTTTGGTATATTAAATTATCTTGGTTTTCAATCAAATCAAGTATACCTTCCCCTTTGGTATGGTTGATTGGGAGCTTTTTGTTAGACTCTCTCATAAAAGCATCTGGGTTAGGGCTTATTCTGGAGCCGAACCAAATCTTTTTGTGATCAATGCAAGCCTGTAAATACTCGTTGGCGTTTCTGATAAAATTAGTAGTAAACACCTGCTTAAAGCAGATATAACCTAACTCTTGATTATACTGTCTTTTGGCTTGACGAAGCATTTTCTCGTAATCTACGCCTTCAGCGTCACTATTGAAATCTATAAATTTTAGCTTCTTATTTTTGAATTTGTCGTTTTCGTTACAGCTATCCAAGAACTGATAGCCCGCATTATCAATAATAACCATGACCACGTTAAACGAGCTAGTTAAGTAATTCATGTAAGCTATATGATCCTTAAGGTCACCACCAGCTACAGCGTAACTATGAACAACCGTGGCGGTTTTATTCTCTTCGTTTAATTCCATCACAGTCATAGCGAAATAGTCAGAACTAGGACTGTTAGAAAACGATGGGTCAATTGCAATTATATATTTTGAGCCGTCATGAGTAGAAAGCCTTAGCGTGGGCTCTTCCCCGTCTGGTATAGTGCATTCGTGCATTTTCTTGGCGCTAAAATAGCTATCGCTGCCATCAGTGAATTGAGCGCAATACTCGCGTTGAAAAGACGAGTTTGAAACGCCACCAGTTTGGGCTTCCTCAATAATAGTAGGGTCTACCATCTCTTCGGGTAAAGCCTCATAGCTCATTTGTGATATAAAGTATTTTGCGTCGTGGTGATCTTTGTTTTGTATCTTCTCCATCCACTCTTTGTAGGTCTTAAATAGATTTTCAAACGTATAAGACGCAGAAGATAAAGCAATCATCTTTGAGTTGTTTTCAAACACCATTCGGTCTTCCTCTTTCATTGCTCCTTGCTCTATAAGCGTGTTCTCCATTTCTCTGATTTCTAAACGCTCTTTCATGTTTTGAGGTGCGACCAAAAATGGCATCAACACAGTTTTGATGATATCTTCAGGTAAAAGAAGGTACTCATCAAGAACCAATACGTTTGCTCTAAAACCACGAATCTTTTCTCCGTTAAGTGGGATAGCCGTAATCGTACCCCCGTTTATAGTCCACTCAAATTGATCGTTGCGTTTAGACTTCACACCAAAACATTGCGATAGAAGCTCTGCTCCTTTCGAGTCCACTAGTTTCTCTAGGTTATTGAAAATAAACCTCGCAGTACGAAACGTCGGGCCAGCAATAAGTATCTTAGTGCCAGGTTCAAATATACACTGAAGAAAACAAAACACAGAGGCAATAAACGTTTTACCACAACCACGGCCCCAGACGCACATGGAAAAGTTACGGTTCATCATGCCTTTCAAGGTCGCTTCTTGGTAAGCTGCCAGCTTTATGCCAGAAATCAATTCTGTAGTAAAACCTAAATTAGCCCTTAAGAATTTAGCTAAAGATATTTTGGCCTCCTTATCCTCAAGCTCTCCTTTAAGAGCTATGAATTGATCGTTAAGGTTGTCAAATTTCTTATCGTATTTTTCAGGAGAATACCACATTACAATTTTTTAGTATCGTAGGCTAGTTGTAAATCGACGCTTTTAAATGCGCATCCAGATGTAAATATTTTTTGAACAGTTTCCGACGCCTTAACTCTTCCTTTTACAAATAAAAACTGAATGAAGGGATAAGTTTGCCCAAGCTTTCTTACGTTATGGAATAGGTACTCTGGAGTTACTTTGGTTCCTTTTTTGTAAACGTGAGGCAAATAGTTGAATCCTAGGCAATTGCTAAGGGTTTCTTCTACCAGTATAACAAAGCCAGCGTTAGCTTGTTGAGCTCTTTCTATCTCTCTACAGAATCTATCGTATCCCCCACTGAGCGTACCTATGAAGTCGCTAGTTGATTTTCTTTCTATGTAACACTTACAAGAGGCTTCTTCGTCGCTAAAAGCGTAGTCGCCAAATTTTAAGGTTTTAACTTCGGTTTGTACATTTTTGAAGTTTAATGGTTTTTTTTCTCTGGTGTCTATGTAAATCTTGTTAGAGTTATTGATTTCTGAACCAGTAATAATTTTCTCGTAATTAAAGTAATCTGTTTTAAAACCCAGCTTGGTACATAGATCGTAATAGTCTCCAAACAACTCGTTATAACATTGAATCGGCGGTATAAGCAGAGTTCTGAGCTCCACCTGAGTCGGCGCGTATTCTAAATCCTTTTTCTTCTTTCTTTCTATAAGGAGACTCTTGCAGTATTCTTTAGCCTCGTCTTTAGGCGCAGATTTAATCCATTTTTTAAGATTGGTTCTAGTATTGAAATCGCTGGCGAAATACTGGTCTTTGCTTTTGAACCTTATAATGCTATTGTCAAATTTATCATATCTTGGATATTGCGATTGATAATACTCAATTACCCGCATCTTATGGGCTTTTAGATGCGCGTGCAATTGTCTATCTGAATCAAACTCTTTTCCGCAAATCTTACAACTAACCATTTAATACCTCATCCTCACTTATGCCCATGATTCGGGCTTTTACTTCATCCATTGAAGAAAGTTTTTTGATTTCTTTTTTTACTCCCTTTTTCCTGAGTTCAGCCAAAGCAATAAGTTTTTTTCTGGACTCTTCCTCTTTCCACATTTGTACAAGATGAACAACGCTTGCGCTTTCTTTTATTTGGCTTTTTAGCTTGTCGCTTCTCTTTTCTTTTAGGTCACCAAGCAACTTGTGTTGCCGTCCGACGCACTGATTGTATTCTGTTTGGGCAGCACTAATAGCCTGAACTAGTCCCATTGCCAATCGCCTACCTTCACTATCTTCTGCTGCGTTGTCAAGCAATTGCTGCAATCGCTCAGAACGGGCTTGGATGCTAGAGCCAATAACCACCTCAGTAGATAAAACAATATACTGATCAACTTCCTCTTGTGTTAAATCTGGCTTGTCGTTGGTATAACGAACAAAGCTTGACTCAAATAACTCTCTATCCATGTTATTATCAAACGTGCTAGCCTGATGAATAAATCTAATAGTGTTGATGTAACCAATTAGAGCATTAATCTCTTTTTTTTGTCGGCCAGTGAGTTTTTTCTTTTCTATTTTTTCGTGGATATACTTATTAACTAGCAGCAGTGTTTTATCAAATGTTTTGGGCGGGGCATATGCTAGTTCTGTGTTTATGTTACCGTTTTGATTGACTACGTGTTGGGGTAGGGTCGCTATGTATTCGTTGACCAACCTCACCCTCCCGTCAAGCGGGGTAATATTAGGGTCGTCATATATAACTCGACATAGATGAGTCCCTCCCATAGTGCCCACGTTATTATCTATAAATTCTTTTTGTTCGTCTGTTAGGGGCGGAAACTCCTTGGGATGGTATACGTGAGAACCGTCAGCCTGTATCTGTAGCTCAGATAAAAAAGACTTTAGCTCTCTAGCTTCTTTAGTTCTGCCGTCTAGCTCTGGTTTGTCAGGGTAAGCTGCCTTTATCAACTCCGCTAAAGAAGGGGCAGTTTGACCAGAAGACTCTCTTTCTCTCCACAGGTCAAGAGCAGCCTGATGCCTTTGTTCTGTTGTTGTATCTGACATGTTAAAATATATCCGCGCCGTTACGATCTATTTCTTTTTTTACTTTTATCAAAATAGATTTTTTAATGTTCTTTATTTGCTTGTAGCCCGGCTGTCTATTTTTTTCTGTGGTTTTATAACCCATTATTTTGGCTACGTCATCTTCTTCTAGGTTTTGTATGTAAAGTAATTCGTATACCTGTAACTCATTCGCCTTGAGAACAGTTTTCATTTTTTCATGTAATTTTTTAGCGGCTACCTCAACGTCAAAAAAGTCTCCACCCATACAAGATACTTCTTTTGTGTGATTCTCTAAAGCCAAAGGGAGTTTAGCGTCGTGAGCTCTTTTTTTAGTTTTTTCCCATTTAGCGAATAGAGGGCATTTACTATCTTGGTCTACATAAATACTGCATCCGCCAAACCCTTCTGCGGCAGCGCATTTTAAGCAGGGTCTAGTAAAATTGCCATAATTGTTTCTGATAAGGTTTTTGATTTGGTTTGAAATGATTCTATTAACCCAGGGTGTAAGTGGCTGAGACGGGTCATACATTTCCCATTTTTTGAATATGTGAAACCTTAGAATCTGAGATACATCGTCAAAATCCATCCAAGCTAAAGCGGTGAGGTTCCATTTGTTCCTCCTCTTCTTTATCTCTTGATCAATTATATCGATGCATTCTTCAAACTCTGGCCTTTTGGGCTTTTTGGGCATTGTTTATTAACCGCCCCTTATGGAGCCGCCTTCCCTTTTTAAGTCGTCGAAAGCCTTACTTGGGTTTGATTCTGCCCCTTCAGATGGCCTAATAAACGCTTCGTCTTCTTCTGTTGCGGTTCCAGCTATTTCGCCAATTTTCACACCTCTGTTGGTGGATGTTATGATATCTGCTTCAATTTTGTTAATATTAGGAATACTTACGTTATCTTCCCCCTCAAACCCCTCTTCGTCATGAGATGCTTCAATTTCAAGGTTTTTTAGCTTTTGCTTTGGGGGAGGCGCTTTTTGGGGTTTTACGCTAGCTTTTGCTGTGGAATCAAACGAAGCGCCACAATGACTGCAAAATTTAGGCTTCTTTGACCCATAGGCAGTTGGCGACCCGCAAGACTTACAATAAATGTTCATAATAAATTATATTTTTTTTAACAATTTTTTCTATTTTTAATGTAATTAGGTATACACCATGAAAAAGCCTTTTGTATTCAGAACTTACGATGGAAAAGTAAGATACGAGGTGATATTAAAGAAACCACCTAAAGCCTACAACGCTGTGGGCCTTTGCTTTGACCCGTCAGAAGATGACCCTAAAATACTAGTAAACCCAAATCAAACAGAGAGACAATTCATGAATACTATAATTCACGAAATAGCTCACGCATTTTTTTGGGAATCACCCGAAGAGAATGTAACTAAGTTTGGTAACACTGTTACTAGATACCTGTACTCTCAAGGCTGGCGTAAAGCCGAAGAAAACCACAAGAAGAGTAAAGGTAAATAGGTTAAACATACCCACGAACACTTGTTCGTGTTACTTGTTATAAATATAAAAATTTATAAAAAAGTAGATACATCTACGGTTTCGTATTAAAATACGATATGTATTTTAGGGATTACTCCTTTGATGGGATTGACATGTCTTTGACTGATTCCACAGAAGATTCTTTTGCTGTGGGATCAATCGTAGGAGAACTAGAAGGATACAAACTAGACATAGAAGTAAACGATGGGGACGTAATGGTGGACGTAGGAGGCCACTGTGGGGTTGTTAGCGTATACTTCGGTAAAAAGTACCCAAAACTACAAATCTATTCATACGAGCCGTTTAAGCGCAATTATCTCGCTATCCTCGACAACCTAAAAAGAAACAACGTTACAAACGTAAAACCATTCAACCTAGCCATATCAAGCGACGGAAGAAAGGTTAGAATGCAGCAACACAGTTCAAACACGGGTGGCTCGACTTTTTGGCATCGCAATCAAGACCTACATCTAGCTGAACCGTCAAAAGAAAAATCAGGATATGATACAGCGCATCAATTTGATTTCGCCAAATCAATTACTCTAGACCAAGCTCTTGATGATAATGGTATTACAAAATGTAAGATTCTCAAAGTTGACTGCGAAGGAGCAGAACACGAAATCTTTGATACTTACAGTTTTAAACATGAAATCGAAAACTTTATTGGTGAATTTCACATGAACGACCTTTTAACCGAAAAAGGTTATTCTTATGACAAAATTAACGCCCAATTGAGAGATCACGGAATAGAGCCAAACGTTGCTTACTGTGCTATGGCAAATTATTGATTGAAGCAGTAAAAGTGTTATTACAGTCTTTTCCCTTTCTGATGTAACCAGTTCTTGCAAAACCACATCCCGCAAGCAGATCGTCTAACTGTGTTAGAGAAAAAATAGAAATCTCTCTATCAGAATGTCTGTACTTTTTGTATCTTACGGAAGGGTCTTCTCCTATAAGGGCTGAGAATATAAATACGCCTTCTTGAGACAAATGCTCTTTTAGGTTAGTTAAGCATTGCTTGAACTGGTCGGGGCCACAATGTATAAAAACATTAAAAGCTAATACAAAATCAAAAGTCTCGTTAAACTCGTTTACTTCAAAATTTTGAGAATAAGAGAATCTAGGCTTCTTTTGCTTTATCATGTTTTCTGAAAGCTCATTGTTTATGCCTTCATTTAGCCATTTTGCTTCAGGCTCTATGGCATGATAGTTTCCTTCATCTAGGTAAGATATAAAATGTTTGCCCACCCTCAACGAGCCGCACCCAATATCTAATACCTTATGATGTGGTTTTATATTTTGGGTTATAACAGAATTAGCAAAAAGCATTGCTCCTGCAACATAATAACCAAACTGCCCTGAAGTCGGGCAGACGTAAGATTTGTAATCTTCCGTCATGTTTTCTTTGACTGGTTTAGCTTCTTAATCAGGAACCTAACCAGTTCAGAACGCATGATGTCATCTTCGTTAAAAGTAAAGTGATAGATGCCATGTTGAAGAGAGTCTTCGTCAGAATAGATTTGTGCTAGGTTTTCGTAGCCTCCTGTTTTGTCGAACCCTTTAAGGTCTGTCTGCATTGGGTCAGCTAGAATAAAAGCGCGACTACCTTCACCCAAACGGGTGAGAACAGTCATGATTTCTTTTTCTGTTGAGTTTTGTGCTTCGTCAAGAATAACACACTTAGCTTGCCAGTTCATGCCCCGCGCAAAGTTTACAGGGAACATGGAGATTCTATTTTCTTGTTCTAGCTTTTCGGTTTGCTTTCCTGTTAAAAGCTCTGTGAGCTTATCCAAGAAAGGCAAGTTAAAAAACTTTAATTTTTCGTCTGCGTTACCCGGCAAATAGCCAAGACTCTTATCAGACGATTCCACAGCAGATCGTAGGTACATGATCTCTTCGATAGATTTTAGATTAAGTAACTGAAGGGCGCAGTAGGTTGCCAGCAAAGTTTTAGATGTGCCTGCTGGCCCGCTTACAAAAATTATCTTTGTGTGTGGATGTAAGGCTACTCTAAAAAAGTCTTTTTGTTTTTCCGTCCAAGGGAATTGGTTTACTCTAATTTGTCTTTTAATTGGGTTTTCGGCAATAAAACGAGTGTCATCACAGTTATCTTTTCTGACTTCAGTCGCTAATTCTTTGCCGCCTCGGATTTTGATAGGCTTTTGTGAGCCATCTTTATTTTTCATAGGCTTATTGAGAATTACACAATTCCTTTTGTTTTTGTGTAAAATAATGTATGAGCATGAAACCTACACTCAGAAAATATGTATTACCTTTCATATTGTTGCTATTGATTTTGTTCTGCGGGTGCGGAGCCCTTAAGCAAGGAACGTTCGTTACAGATCATTCTGGAGCGTTTAAGGGGCACTATATTTCTTGTGGACCAAAAGCTATAGGCAATGCATTGAAAGAATTTTCGCATCTAAATCTTACATACTCTGACATTGAGATTAGTAGGGAAATTCAAAAAAGCGGAAACCTCACAAGAGTGATAATGAGCGTCTTCAGTCAAGAGGCGATGGAAATTACTTGGCCGCATGAATTAGTTAACTTTTTAACTTCAAAAGATTTTATTGTTGAAGAAATAGAATTCAACGATTTAAAAGCGGGGGATGTTGCTATTGTTTTAATTAAGAAAGATTTTCATACGTATCATTGGATTGCATACCCAACCAGTTCAAAAGAAACAATAAAAAATTTCTTTCACCCCACAAACAAAATTGTAAAGACATTGGTAATAAAAAAGAGCCGCGAATTAACACGGCTCTTATAACTTCGGTCATTGCGACCTTGGTTTATTGCTCAGTTGATGCGACCTGAGCGCTCCCACTGGTGGGCTGTTCGTCGGATGACATAGTAGCCGCTTGAATCTGTGTGATGGAATACACAGCGTACCCAGTGAAAGCAAAGTTAATAGTCAGTAGTAGCAAGACAATTCTTGCGTAAGTGGTATTAACAGTTGTTAGCTTCTCAGCTAGAGTCTTTTTCTTGTCGCATTTGGTGGTGCTTCTCGCTTTTTTTGTTTTGCCCTTAAAAGGCTTACTGCTTTTGCTAGTATTACTCATAGGATTATATCTTAATTATATTGCGTAGTTTGTCCAATCATTTTTCAAATTTTTTCTATCTACGTTGATTAACCACTCATAAACGCTTCCTTCTTTATAATTATCTATATTTATGGAAGCAACATCTTCTCCGAGCGCTCTTGAGGGCATGTACGTAGTCAAGGCTAATACTCTCTCTCTAGGTAAACTAGATAAAGCAGCATGTATATTCCCCGAAATCACCCCCACAAAAGCATAAGAATTCTGAATCAAAGACATTAAATTTTCTGCGTCACACTTAAACCCTCTCACGTTAGCGTTTATCCAATCAAAGTTTTTATTTTCTGGATTTGAGAATCTATGTTCAAAGTGTGTCTCTATTGGTATTAGCCCCGCTTCTACTATTTCGCCCCAGATTTTATGCGCCGTTTCTTCGCGTCCAACCATACCGAAGGCTGATGGCCCCCAAGTGCTAAAAAAATGCACAGGAACTAAACGTGGGGGCATTACGGGTACAGGTTGATGGGGTATCGGAAGCGGATCAAAGCTTCCGACTTCCTCTAACATACAGTTTTCAGCTTTGCATAATTCTCCTTCTCTATTTTGGGTATATGCAATGACAAAACCATAATCATAATTATCTATATTTATGTTTGCTCTATCTATTAGCTCGTATTTCTCATAGCCTAACAAAAACTTTTCATAACCCATGTCTTTATCTAGCCCGTAAGCGAATTCAATATCAGGATATTCATTAACAAGATATTTATATACCCCGCGAAAACCCAGAAAGTCGCCCAATCCATGAAAAAACATTAAAAGCACTCGTTTTGGTTTGTACTCTTCTATATATGAAGTGATAGTATTCCCCGAATCTTTGCAATTGACAATTTCCATATACCCTTCCTGGTTTTTTCCTACTTAGTTTATCTTTAATAGACCGTTTTGTCTAAACGGAATGAAACGGGGGTGGGTATTATTTTTGCGAGAATGATGTTTGACACCGCCCCCCAATTTTTTTTGGGCATAAAAAAACTCAGAAATGAATCGGGGGTGGGCTATTGGGGTGGTAAGGGCGGGCGCGAGTAGGTAAAACGATAAAACCCTACCCGCGCCCGTGTTTCTTAATCACTTAAATAGCTTTCTACCTCGGAGTCAGTTGCTAAACGCAGTTTTTCAGTCTGCGGGTACTTTTCATCCTCTTTGTGATGATAAGTTACAACTCTCTGGCTACTGATCGTGCCGATAACTCTTTCGACTCTTTTGTTTTCCTCATTAAAATATAATGAACCATTCCTAATCTCTTTCATCTTCATAGTTTGTTTTCCTTTACTCTCTCTAGTATGCCTGAAGCTTGTAACCGATGCAAGACTAAACTTCATAGTCAGGAGGAAATTCATCCTCGAAGAATGTCAGCGCGTCATCATTGCTATGAATCACGCGCACGTTAGCCATCACATCCATAACCTTGAAGCTCTCAAGCGTTCCCCCGAAGTCGTCGAAGGTGCGGTGATCGATGACCGAGTGAAGCACTCCTTCAATGGTCATATACTTTTCGTCTGTGTCTAGTGTTGCGTTTATGTTTTTCATTGTTAAACCTTTTTGTAAACGGGATTGCTACGGTGTCCTTCAAAGTAAGCGGGACTCATGCAAGTGACTTCTTCACGTCCTGTCTGAACGTACAGGTCGCCAACTACGTAACCGTTCCAATACCTTTTGTTCTGATTGTAATAGAACTCAATGGCGTTGGTCATGTCCTTAACGAACGGGCTAGTGGTCGGCTTGTGCTCACTGATGAAGTGAGCGCATACCTCGTCTCGGCCACCGTAGCCCTTAGTGACTCTCTTCTCAAATGCGGATAGTTCAATGTAGTAGTTTTTTCGTTTGTCGTTTTTCATAATCTTTTAACTGCGTCTAGTATAGCACACGGGGTAGGACATCCGTAGTCCTACCTTGCAAGTTCTCCAAATTCTTTTCTGGCGTCCAAGTGGAAGGATACCCGCAAAAGGCTCTTGGGCATGAGTGACTCGCGCCCGTTGTGATTCACTAACACGAAACCGTTCACTGGCTTGCGTGGGTTGGTGTCGCGCACCACAACGGCTTTCCAGTTGGGGCTCTCTCTGTGTTGTACTTGTGTTCCTGTCTCAAACTTCATGAGTAGATTAAACCATAATCCGCCGCAAAAGTCGAGAAAAATCTTTGCGAAAACGAAACTTTTTTTTGAAGAAAAAGCTTGACATTTGGCCGGGCAGCCCGGCAGGAAGTCAAGAAGAAAATGCTCACAGCAGCAGAAAAAATGTTAATAACTTACCTGGATTGTTATCGCTTTTCAGTGAGATTCATGAGACACTCTTAACAGTGAAAGCAACGAACATGAAAAAAGAAAACATCTACAAGGTAACATTCACCAACAACAGCACCGTATTCATTCAGGCAATGGACGAGGCACACGCTCGCCGCATCGTAGAACGTAACAGTACGGAGTGGCTATCCGCTGAAGTAACGATAGAGATGATCATCAAAAGCATTGAAGAATGTGAATAACTTTACCTATGCAACGAGCCTTCTTTGTGAGACAATCTAAACAGTGAAAGGAAACCTACAAATGCAAACAGTAAACAGCACCGAGCCAATGCCCCACACGCCACAAGGCGCGAATGGTCACTGGGAATGGGATGGAAACACCACAGCAAAACACCGCAGCACTGACGGGCAAGAGTGGTTGCTCAAGGGTGCGTGGCGTTGGGTACGGGCAGAAGCAAAGAAGCAGACACCCCTTGCCAATGCCACCGTCTCACAGATTGTTGAATGGCACAGGCCCAAGGTAGCAATGAAGCCCACCGAAGGCAACGCCATTGACGGCATACTCCACAAGGTAATCATTGCCTCGACTATAATAATCACCCTCTCAATCCTCTCAATTACGTTACTCTAATGAAACCTAAGAAACTAATCAAAGAAATGGAAAAGCGGAATATAACGATCACACGCATAGACCGCACCAAGAGACACTATAAGTGTTACCTAACTAATGGCCGCTTTGTGATTGCGTCATGTAGTGCCAGCGATCACCGCGAACTAAACAACCTCGCAGGTTGCGCCAGAAAAGAGTTAAGGAATTGTGAATAACTTTATATGGGCAAAAGCCTTTTTATATGAGACACTTAAAACAGATGAGAGACACAAAACAAAACGAAATCATGAATAACAAGAAAGCCCCCCTCTGGAAGAAGCTCAAGCCTCACTACTCCCGCGACATCAAAGAAGATGGCACGATGGTGGAAATCTGGGCAAAGAAGAACCCCCTCGGCAACGTGATTGCTTGGGTGCGTGAAATCACTAACCCCTTCGGTGAGAAGTCCACCGAAACCGTAAAGGGTATTGAGCCTGACTTTGGTCACTATCAGAACCTCTAAACAATAACTAAAAAAACGGCGATTGTTGAAAGTTTTCTCTTGACAATCCGCCGGGCAGCCCGGCAGAAAGTCAAGCCTAAAACGCAAGAAAAGTGAAAAAAGTTTTTTCTATAATTCGAATAGGTGGGACAGCCTTTGTCCTACCCACTGTGCTATCATAGTCTCATGATGAAAATGAAAACAGAAACATTATTCGAGGTTCTCACGTTCGACGGAGAAGCAACCCTTGGTTTTATCAGGGCATACGATAAGGATCACGCCAAGCGCATTGGCGAAAGGCTTTACTGCAAGGACGTTTTAGTACACCCCGCCAAGCCGTTCCCTAGATTCGACGGAAAAAAGATTGGAGAATTTAATCGGTAGGACAGCCAATGTCTCACCCCCTATGGTATACTAGACACAGTTAAAGATTAAGAGATTATGAGTATGACAAACAACAAAAAGACCGAGTTAGAAGGTCAGAAGGTTTACGCCCACGGTGTAAACAAGGACACGCACTTCAACACGCCGCAAGGCCCGCGACCATATCCCAAGGTCAATTATGACAAGATGTGGAACGTTGAAGGCTACTACAGCGACGATAACGGAAACGATATCAGAGACAGAGACTAATTATGTACGACGTAACAATAACAGATAACGGAACCGCTCTCTTAGACGGTAAAGAATACAACCTGCACAGCTTCGACATGGACGGAAACGAAGCGATCACAATCCCCTCATTGGATTTAATTTCCTACGACGAGGGCGAAACATGGGGAGACATGGAATAATATGAAATTGAAAGAATACACAATTACAATGGAAAGCGGCACACGCTTTGGAGGTAAGTACCGTGACGAAGCTCACGTTCGTGACGCTTACAAACACATTCGCGCAAAGGTCGCCAAGATCGAACAGCGCAACATCTGGACTTCCGAAGAAGAAGCAGAGATGGACACCGACAAGGCTTGGCATCGCGCTCACTAATTATGAAAGTCAAAGTATATAGAAACCTGCGGCCCACCAAAGAAGTTAAAGCCCTCCTTGGTGACAAACCGATCTTCAGCGTGAAAGGTCCGAGTGGTCTCGTTGTGGATCGTGTCACTGAAATCACACTGATCGATCCTGTTTTTCGTGTGAGCAAAAAAGGTAACGAGCGCGTAAGGAAGGAAGGTCGCAAAAATGTTCACGCGGTAATTCACGGCACAAGGATGAGCGGTTGCGATAAAGACGCGCAGAAATCAAAGAACGAAAACAGTGAGTGGTATAGAATCACCTACAATCCTTACAAGAACAGGGACTTTGTTTTAGCAGACGATGAAAGCAAAGCCGTTCGCGGCGGGATCATCGCCACGATCATCGAAGGCGAGGGCGTGTGGGTGTTCAAACCCACCCTTGAAAAAGTTTAAAAGTTTTTCTTGACAAATCCCCCAGCCGGGCTGCCCGGCAAGCCAAAGTTATTCACAACCTGTGGGCAAGTGGGTGCGTTTTTATCCTGGTTTATCCTTGTCTTTTTTCTGAATCTATGGTTTAATATTCTCAAGATGAACGAAGAACAAACATTCCAATTCGGGCCTTTCGAGGTCACTGTCCACCCCGCAACCAACGAAGAAAATGAGTGGGTCGAGGTTGAGGACTGTGAATAACTTTTGATCGCCTTTTTTCAGAATCTGTGATTTAATACTAACATGATGAACGACATGATGCCAACAATCGAAGAAACCACCGACATGAACGACATCGCGCAGCACGAGCATGAGCAGTGGTTGCGCGAGTGCGAGCGCGAGGAACGCTGGGAGGCCATCGAGGCCACTGACGGGCCGCTGTTAACCGCTGCTGAGTGGAAGCAGCACACCATCGACATGGATCAGATTATCGCAGAGGCGGACGCCGCATGGGCGGACTTTGAAAACGCCTTTAAGTGCGACGATGACGACGAGTAAACACACGGGCCAGCGCGACGGCCTTGGAGGTCGCGCCCTTATTATATCGCTATGATTGAATTAGGAATGGAAGTGGAGGACATGCGCGGCTACCTCGGTGTGGTCGCTGCCTCCCCTCGCGGTGGCAAGTGGCTTATCCTCAAGGATGATGGCCGCATGGTTCGCCGCGCCGAGCATGAGGTTCGGGAGTTTGACCCTTCGTGGGATCGCCACGAGGAGTTGGAAGACCCCGCCTACCTCAAGTGGCTGGAGAAGCGCGAGCTTCTGTAAGATCAACCCCCGCGAGGGGGCTTTTTTTTTTGCCCTATTTCGGTATTTAGTTCTTGACAATCGGCCGGGCTGCCCGGCCAGAAGTCAAGCCTTTATTTGCGTAATTTGTAAAATTTGTGTTTATCAATCACACGAACAGGCTTCTGCCCTTTTGTCCAATAGTTGTGTTCATTGATGTGACAGTAATGGTCTGCGTTATTCGTATAACTTAAATCCAAGCTATTTATATGTATTGCCACCTGTTTAGCATAACGAACGATTTCTTTATCGGTTTTCATTAAGCTGCGCACGTTGGCGCGGTTCTGATCGTCCCACTTAACCTTCTTGTTAACCACCCAATATTCAAACTGGCTACGCTGAAGGCACACGCCCGTTGCTGTGCTGGGGAAGCTCTTGTGATTCATGCGCTGCTTGATAACGCATCCAACTGCGTATACGCCAGCCTTTCCTTCGCCACGCGCTTCTCCAAGAAGTGTCTGCGCGATGATGTCCTGCTCTTTTGTAAGCTGCTGCGCGGTTGCCATAGATGCGAAACCAAACAGTAACCACACGGCAACAAGCCACGGCACAAGTGCTATGACTTCCTCAAACATATCTAATATCGTTTTCATTTTTTTGTATTACTAAATTAATGGTATGACAGGACTTCTTGATTACCTGCAACTACTTTCGGGGCCAGATCAAGTTCAGTGACCCTACATACTTCGTACCCTACTCACTTCATAGCTTTGTGTCACCACGTTGCTACTCGGCTCCCAGAGTTTGATGGACTCCTGCCTCTTGTTTCGGTGCGCTAACCCTCTAGCGAAGGCTTATTACGCTACATACCGATGGAGCAACCGTCGCCGCTCCAAATTGTTGCATAGGCCGCTACCTCTCACGGGCGTTTAATGTTCTTCACCTATGCCAAATTGTATGGAGAGTTTTTTTCGGCGTGCAACCTTTCTGTGATCTCCACACAGACCTTTCTTTTGTTCCCCGCGTTATTGCGAGAAATTGTTAGCTATGGCTGTGCCACATGACTGCACTCAGCTTTGTGAAGGTTGCGAACCCTCTGTCTTGGGTTTTATCCCAAGGCTGACCATAGCAAGTTGTTTCAAAGATCGTGTAAGGTTCCCCTTACTTTTCTAATTGTCTCACACCCTTGTTGTGGATGCAAGACTTTT
>JAAHTH010000994.1_pt1 | contig 25934 bp, 26 predicted proteins | sample 6116091 | NCBI WGS metagenome assembly JAAHTH01 (sample SAMN13939990, study PRJNA603662) | sponge metagenome | isolation source: marine sponge | host: Mycale hentscheli | place: New Zealand | collected 2006
AAAGCAGGCAGAACTTTTTAAAAAGATGTATGGGAGATGACACTATGACGAGTGAATATACCGATTCAGATCAACGCCTAGCCGTCTGTAACACAAGTTACGATTCTTACAAAGAAGATTCCATTGAGAATGAAGATAAGGAAGAAATACGCAAGGACGTATTTGACAACCCGGGAGAGGCAGCAGCCAGAGCAAAGCAGATAGGATGCGAGGGCATTCACTCACATGATGAGGATGGTAATAAAGTATTCATGCCATGTGCAACACACGAAGAATATACAGAGCTCACTGGTGACGAAGTTTCAGGTTACAAACCTAAGAAGCCCAAGAAAAAGGAGAATGACGAAGTCCTAGATACTATCGCAGAGCTTAAAGACATCATTGAGGTCAAATCAGACCTAGAGATAATCAAAGCCTATGATGACGAAGATGAAGATAAAGAGTACGGCAGATTTGAAGGCTACGGTTCTGTATTCGGCAACAAAGACCTAGGCAATGATGTTATAGAAAAAGGCGCATTCTCAAAATCCATACGCAAAAGAAAAGCAAAGGGTGTAAAACTTTTATACCAACACAAGTCAGATATGCCTATAGGTGTGTTTGATGAAATCAAAGAGGATGATCACGGCTTGGTTGTAAAGGGCAGACTTGCCCTAAAAACGCAAGCAGGTGCAGAAGCCTACGAATTATTAAAAATGGGAGCTTTAGACGGTCTATCAATAGGCTTCAGAGTAAACCCACAAGAAGTTTCATACGATAAGCGTGCAAACAAACGCATTATCAAAGAAGTAGATTTAATGGAAGTGTCGCTAGTAACCTTTCCCATGAACCCTCAGGCAACTGTTCGTTCAGTGAAAGGCGAAGAAATTTCCATTAGGGAATGGGAAAACGGATTGCGTGATGCTTTCAGTCTCTCTCGTTCAGAAGCAAAAGTGGCTGCAAAAGCAGTTACTAAGTGTTTTGATCAACGAGAGGTTGATGAAAGTGCAGAATTGGTAGATGCCATAAAAGAACTAACTTTAACCTTAAAAACTTAATAGGAGTAAATTATGTCGGAAGATATAAAGAACGCTATTTCAGACTTAGGTCAAACTTTCAACGAATTTAAGAAAGTCAATGACGAAAGACTGGAAAATATTGAGAAAGGCGAAAGCACAGCATATAACGAAGAAAAACTATCTAAATTAGAAGCCAAATTGGACTCTTTTGAAGAAGTTAATCAGAAGTTAACTCTTGCTGAGCAAAACGCTGAACAAATCAAGGAGCAAGTTTCAAAAATTGAGACAATGGTTACTAGACCTGACTCAGGCTTTGAATCTAAGCAAGTTGATGAGTATCTCAACGCTTTTGATAGATATTGCAGGAAAGGACTGGAAGGTCTGCAACCTGACGAAAAGAAAGCATTAACTGTCAGCAATGACTCAACAGGCGGATATTTAGCACCACCTGAATATGTGAGAGAGTTACTAAAAACTGTAACTGAAATCTCACCTATCAGAAGTATTGCTAGAGTTCGTTCCACAGGCGCACGAAGCATCCAAGTCCCTAAAAGAGACGGACAATTTGCTGCACAGTGGGTATCAGAAAGTGGCACTAGAAGTGAGACTACTGGTTGGACAGTCGGGCTAGAAGAAATCCCTGCACACGAAATGTATGCGTTAGTGGACATCTCCGAGCAAGACTTAGAAGATACAGTGTTTGATCTTGAAGCAGAAATGCAGTCAGAGTTTGCAGAGCAATTTGCAAAAGCTGAAGGTACTGCTTTTGTTACTGGTGATTCAGTTGGTAAACCTCATGGCTTCATGGACCACTCAGGAGTAGGTCATGTTGTTTCAGGTGACGCTAACGAGATTACTGCTGATGGACTTATCTCATTGGTACACAATGTTAAGTCTGATTATTCAAGAAACGGAACTTTTGTATTTAACAGAACTTCCCTTGCTAAGATCAGAAAACTTAAAGATACTGCAGGGCAGTATGTGTTCCAAGCAGGAATGTCTCTACAAGGTGGTGTGACTAACACTATCTTAGGTATGCCTTATGTTGAAGCTACTGATATGCCAAGTGAGGGAACTAATACTTTCCCAGTTGCATACGGTGATTTCAGAAGGGCTTATATGATTGTGGATAGAGTTAATCTAGCTGTATTGCGTGACCCATTTACACAAGCTACAACTGGTAATGTTAGATACATTGCTAGAAAGCGTGTTGGTGGACAGGTAATTCAGAAAGAAGCTATCTCTAAACTTAAATGTTCTACTTAAGGGGTAAACTATGCAAGATTTAACACATAATATTGTTGTAGGTAACTCAATTATCAATGCTGTCAAAACTGCTGCTGCTAACGGCACAGGTATTGACCTTAAAGGCTTTGAAGAAGCTACTGCTGTAGTAAGCGTAGGTGCAGAGGGTGATACACTTTCTTCATCTGTTTACTTTGAAATATCACTAGAGCATTCCGATGACGACTCAACTTACACTGATTGTGTACAGGCTGATGTCATCAACGGAACTATTGCTGCAGGTGGTATTTGGTTGAAGCTTGACGGTACTACAGGGGGCGACCCTGGCACCGCAGGTGATCAATGGCAGCTTGGCTATGTTGGTGGGAAGCGCTATGTGAGATTGGTACTGGCTAAGACTGGTACTCACTCTAATGGTACTCCTATTAGCGGAATGATTGTAAAGAGCAGACCTCGTGTTGCTCCTAAATCAAATGTTAAGCATAACGCTTAATTGAGCAAACTTTGGGGGGATTAATTTCCCCCCTCTTTACAGGTAGAAACTATGTCAAGAACATTCAAAATAATCGTTCCCAAACCTGCTTCAAGCAATGAAAAGGGAACTGATATAAGGCTTTACAAGGCTAACGAAATCGTTAATTCAGAAGGTCAATGGCAGGATGATGTCATGGACACCTTTATAAAAAACGGTTGGGCTATGGAAGTCAAGGTAGATTCAGCAGAAGAAACCGTGCAGGTAGAAGCAGAAGTCAAAGAAGTTAAACGGGCTAGAAATGATAAAGGTCAATTAAAAGCAGACGACCCTAGCACTCCTGATGTAAATGAAGCATGGGAAGGTGGAGAAGCTCCAAAAAAAACAACTGCAAAAAAGAAAACTACTAAAAAGAAAACAACAAAGAAAGCATCAAGTTAAATTCTTTGTTATAGTTAAACGAGCAGATGCTTACAGAATGGTAGATACCATGCAATTTATAGGAAGTTTTAATGAGTGCAGGTTATCATCATTTCATCATAGAGCAGGGCGCAACATTTGGTCAGACCCTAACTCTTAAAGATTCATCAGATGCAGTTATAAATTTAACTGGTTTCTCAGGCGCAATGCAGTTTAGAGAAAATCCTGATGCAAGTTCCTCAATCCTAGACATAACTACAGCTAATAGTCGTATGACTATGGGTGGTAATGCAGGAACAATAGCACTATCAGTTAGTGCCACAGATACAGCAGCACTTACCGCATCAGACGGTGTCTTTGATTTAGAGATCACCAGTGGTGCAGGTGTGGTTAGCAGGCTCATAGAGGGTACTTACAGCATACGCAGGAACATAACTAGATGAGCGCAGTTGATTCCATAACAATAACCAATACTGATGCAACAAATCAGATAGAGATAACCTCTACTGACGGCATATCAATAACAACGGTCGGCACGCAAGGTCTAGCAGGACCAAGTGCAATTATGAGTCGTGGTTTAGATCAAACCACAGCAACATCAACAAACAACGGTGCATTGCTAGTTTATGATCATGGCAACGAGAAATGGACTGCATCAAATACAACCGCAGCACAATCTCTTACGCAAATAGTTTACAACTTGCAACTAAACGGCAGTGGAGCAACTGTAACAGGAATACTAGATGAAGATGACATGGCTTCAAATAGTGCGGTTAAACTTGCAACGCAACAAAGCATCAAAGCCTATGTTGACAGTGAACTTACAGCAGCAGACCTTGATTTAACAGATGGTGATGGTAACAACCTATCAATAGACCTAGATTCACAGACATTAGGCTTAATAGGTGGAGATGGTATTGATTCTACTATTAGCAGTACAAACTTTACTTTTAGCCTTGATTCCACAGTAACAAGACTGTCCGCACATCAGACACTTACAAACAAGACTCTTACAAGTCCAGTTCTTAACGGAACATTATCAGGAACAGCTTTTCTTGATGAGGACAACTTTAGTTCTAATAGTGCAATTGCAGTAGCATCACAACAATCTATTAAGGCTTATGTAGATGCAGCGATCACAGCCGAAGATTTAGACATTACAGACGGAAGCAGTAATGGTTCTATAGATTTAGACTCAGAAACGCTTGGTATTCTTGGTGGCACAGGGCTTACTTCTAGCTTAAGTGGTAATAACATTACCCTTGCGATAGATAGTAGCGTAGCAACGCTCACAGGAACGCAGACGCTAACAAATAAGACACTTACGCAACCTAAGTTAAACGGTTCAACAGCAGTTACAACAACTGGCACAGAGTTAAATATTCTTGATGGAGATACTACAGCATCATCAGTAGTTATAGTAGATGCTGACCAAATCATTTTAAATGATAACGGTACGATGAAACAGTTAGCGGTAACAAGGCTAGATACTTATGTTTCAGGAACAACTGCAACTCTTACAAATAAAACTTTAACAAGCCCAGTAATAAATACTGCTATTTCGGGGACAGCATTTCTTGATGAAGATGATATGTCCTCTAATTCAGCCACAAAGGTTGCTTCACAGCAGTCAATAAAGGCTTATGTAGATGCACAACTTACAGCACAAGATTTAGATGTATCAGATGGTAGCAACGACATATCTATTGATTTAGATAGCGAAAGCCTAACACTAGCAGGTGGTACTGGTATCACATCAACTGCAAACACAAACACAGTAACTTTTGCCATAGATGGCACTGTGGCTACTCTTTCAGGCAGTCAAACGCTTACAAACAAGACAATAGATGTAGATAACAATACAGTATCTAACATAGAGGTTGATAATCTAAAGTCAGGTGTACTTGACACTGATTTATCAAGTGTTGCAGCAACAGACACAACAATAGCTTCTGCTAAAGCAATTAAGACCTATGTTGATGCGCAAGTAACCGCACAAGACCTAGATATAAGTGATGGCTCTAGCACAATTGCAATTGACCTAGATTCAGAGACATTATCTTTACTGGGCGGTACAGGTGTAACTTCCACTGCTTCAGGCAACGGAGTAACCTTTGCTATTGGTCAAGCAGTTGGCACATCAGACAATGTGGAATTCGGAACTGTTACTGCTGCATTATCAGGAAACGCCTCAACAGCAACAGCTTTGGCTACAGCAAGAGCCATTGCAGTAGCAGGAGATGTAGTTGGAACTGCAAACTTTGACGGAACTGGTGATATATCCATAAGCACAAACATACAGGCTAATTCAGTTGCATTAGGAACAGATACAACAGGTAACTTTGTAGGAACAATTACTGGTGGCACTGGTATAGATTCCACAGGCGCTACAAGTGGTGAGGGTATAGCCCATACACTCAGCCTTGACCTGAACGAACTAACAACTGAAACCACTATAGCTGATGATGACTTTATAGCTATGGTTGATGCTACAGATAGTGCTAGTGGAAAAATTACTTTTGAAAACTTAGAAGATGCAATATTCAGTTCTGTAAGTGGTGATATTCTCATTGCAGAGGATGGTGCAGCTACCATACAAGCTAACAGTGTCGCATTAAGCACAGATACCACTGGTAATTATGTAGCAGGTATAAGCGGTACAACGAATGAGATAGAGGTATCAGGTTCAGGTAGCGAGGGCGCAACTGTAACAATAGGCTTGCCAGATAATGTAACTATTTCAGGAAACTTAACTGTAAACGGTACGACCACAACCACAGACACTAATGAACTTCATGTAAATGACCCATTAATTAAGTTAGCAAAAGACAACACAGCTAACTCAATTGACATAGGTTTTTACGGACAATACAGGGCATCAGGCTCTAACAATCAATTTACAGGTTTATTTAGAGATCAAAACGATAGTGGTAAATACAAACTATTTGAATTACTAGAAGCAGAGCCTACAACTACAGTTAATACAAGCGGCACTGGATATCAAGCTGCAACCTTAGTTGCAAATTTTGAAGGAGCAACGGGTGAGTTTTCCACATCAATTGGTGTTGGTGGTGGTTCTACAAACGGAGTTGCAATATCACAAGGCGCTATAGCTATAAAAAATGGTGGTACACAATCAAGGGTAGATTTTTATTGTGAATCAAGCAATGCACATTACACTAGACTGCAATCTGCAGCACACTCTGCATACAGCGGCAATCCAACAATTACATTACCAGTTGCTACAGGAACACTCATTGGAACAGGTGATTCAGGTTCAGTAACAAATACAATGTTAGCAGGCAGTATTGCCAATGCGAAGTTATCTAATTCAAGCGTCAACTTTGGTGGCGTAACTCTTGCGTTAGGGGCAAGTGATACAACTCCTGCATTTGACTTACAAGATGCAACTGGTTATCCAACTTCGTCTTTAACAGGGACGATTACCAATGCACAGTTAGCAGGTAGTATTGCAAACGCTAAATTAGCCAACTCCTCTGTTAGTTTTGGTGGAATATCGCTTGCTCTCGGCGCTTCTGATGCAACGCCTGCATTTGATCTAGCTGATGCTACAAACTACCCAACAAGCAGCCTTTCAGGAACAATAACCAACGCACAACTTGCAGGCTCTATAGCTAACGCAAAACTTGCCAATAGCAGCATTACAGTTGGTGATGGCAGTAACACCACAGCCGTAGCATTGGGCGGAACTATTACTTATGCTGCAGGTGAGGGATTAGATGTAGCAGAGAGTTCTGGAACAATAACTTATTCCGCAGAAGATGCTACAAGTTCTAATAAAGGTGTGGCTTCATTTACTGGTGATTTCTCTGTAAGCAGTGGAGCCGTATCTCTTGGTGCTTCAGGTGTAAGTGCAGCAAGTTATGGTAGTGCAACAGCTATACCAGTAATTGCAATTGATGCCAAAGGTAGAATCACAAGCGCAAGCACTGCAGCAATATCAACTAGCTTTACTCTTTCTGACGGCTCAAACACGCAAACAATTTCAGGTGGCGACACCTTGACAGTAGCAGGCACAAGTAACGAGGTAGATGTAGCCGTAAGTGCAACCGATACCTTAACCATAGGTTTGCCAAATGATGTAACTGTTTCAAATAATTTAACAGTAAGCGGAAACCTCACCGTTACAGGTACAACAACACAAACTGGTTCAGTTGTTACAGACAACAACTTTACAGGATTAACAAACGGAAACACTGGCAATGTTACAGACTTTGGTTTCTACGGTAAATATGTTGTATCAAGCACAACCAAGTATGCAGGTATTTTCTATGATGCTTCTACCAGTGGCTCATTCAGATTATTCAAAGACACACAAACAGCACCAAGCACAACAGTAAACACGGGCGCTACAGGATATGCGGCAGCAGATTTAATTATTGCGGGCCTTACAACCACTAGCATAACGCTTGGTGGCACGGCAATAACATCTACAGGCGCAGAACTAAACATATTAGATGGCGTAACCTCAACCGCATCAGAACTTAATATTCTTGATGGTGTTACAGCTACAACCGCAGAGATCAACATTCTTGACGGTGATACAAGTGCCACATCCACAACATTAGCTGATGCAGATAGAGTCGTAGTCAATGACAACGGCACTATGAAACAAGTTGCATTGACAGACTTTGAAACATACTTTGAGTCAGCATTAGACACACTTAACAATGTAACAAGCGTAGGAACTCTTACATCTCTAACAGTAAGCGGTGATGTAACTGTAGATACCAACACACTTAAAGTTGACAGCAGTAACAACAGGGTAGGTATATTAAACGCTTCGCCTGATGTTTCATTGGACATAGGTAGTGCAACAGATGCTATCCATGTACCAGTGGGAACTACCGCACAAAGACCTACAGGAGCAGCAGGTTACTTTAGATACAACTCTACAACAGGTGGATTTGAAGGGTTCACTGACGAATGGGGTGCAATTGCGGGTGGCGGTGGTGCTTCAGCAATGGAAACCAACAACTTTACAGGAGACGGAAGTACAACGGCTTTTACTCTTAGCAGCACAGTAGGTAGCGAAGATGACCTAATAGTATTCATAGAGGGCGTATTCCAAAACAAGGCAGACTATGCAGCAAGCGGCACGACCATAACATTTGATACTGCGCCTGCTAATACAAGAAAGGTTGTAGTATTCCATGTTAGAAGCGCCATATCAGGAACAAGCGTATTACAGAACGCATTTACAGGTAACGGCTCAACAACCGCTTACACACTAAGCGCAGCGCCCAACAATGAGAACAATACACAGGTCTATTTAAACGGTGTTTACCAAAATAAAAGCACATACACCACAAGTGGAACAACGCTTACATTTAGCACCGCTCCTGCTAACTCAGTTGCGATTGAGGTAATTCTTTTCTCTCAGACAACCATTAACACCCCTGCATCAAACGCAGTAACCACAAGCACGATAGCAGACGGCAATGTAACCACAAACAAGATTAATGATGATGCCGTAACACTGGCTAAGATGGCAGGACTTGCTAGAGGTAAGCTAATCGTAGGAGATGCTTCAGGCAATCCAAGTGCATTGGCTCTAGGCTCTGCAAACTATGTTCTAACCTCTGATGGAAATGATGCGGTTTGGGCAGCTTCACAGGTAGAAGAATCGCCTACATTCACAGGCAATGTTGCAGTCGGTGGCACTTTTACAGTCACAGGTCTTAGCACATTAAGTGGCTTAGCTTATCCGACAGCAGACGGAAGCAACGGTCAGGTATTGCAGACCAACGGTTCAGGAACATTATCTTTTGCAACTGTAAGTGGTGGACCTACATTTAAAACATTTGGAACTAATTCCATAATGATTGGTGATACAACTACAGGCACGATTAATGCAGCAGATAATAATACTGGGTTAGGCGTAGATGTTTTTGCAGCTTTGACAAGTGGTGACGAAAATGTAGCTGTTGGAACTGCATCTTTAGATGCTAATACAACAGGAAGTTTTTTAACTGCGGTTGGTTACCAATCTTTATCAGGCAACACTACAGCCAACAATAACACAGGGCTTGGTCATAAAGCATTATTGACAAACACTACAGGTGCTGACAATACAGCAGTCGGTAAAGATTCTTTAAGACTTACTACAACAGGAGCTAATAATACAGCAGTCGGTAAAGATTCTTTAAGAGCAAACACCACAGGCACAGGTAATACAGCAGTAGGTGCAACAGCATCAGATGCTATGACCACAGGAACTTATAGCACATCTTTAGGTTTTGCTGCTTTATCTACAGCTACTACACCTAATTATAATGTAGCTATAGGAGCAAGTGCTTTACAATACACAACTACTGGGTATCAAAATACTGCTTTGGGTACAAGTGCTTTAGCAGCAAATACAACTGGTGCAGACAATGTGGCGGTAGGTTTTGCAGCTTTAGATGCAGCTACTACAGCAAGTAATAATGTTGCAGTAGGCAAAAATGCTTTAACAGCAAATACCACAGGTGCTACCAATACAGCAATGGGTGCAAGTTCCATGCTTGCAAATACAACAGGGTATGATAATACAGCAGTAGGTACAAACGCAATGTTCACCAGCACAACTGCTATTACTTCCAGTGCTTTTGGTGTTGATGCATTATATAAATTAACTACTGGAAGTGGTGGCACAAATGAGGCATTTGGTTATCGTGCAGGAAGAAGCATAACAACTGGATATGCTAATTCAGTTTTTGGCAGTTATGCTATGGACAATTCAACTGCTACAGGATGGGGAAATACTGTAATTGGACATGGCTCAGGACGAGCAATGACATCTTGTACTACAAATACTTTAGTTGGTTCAGCAGCAGGTGATTCACTAACAACAGGTAGTGGTAATGTATGTATTGGCTATGGAGCAGGACATGTTTTTACAACTGGTGGAGATAATATTTATATAGGCAGAAATGCAGGTGGCTCAGAATACAATGCAGGAACAAACAGAATTGTTATTGGTCCAGACTTAAACGCAGATGGAAACAATAAAGCATTTATAGGTAAAAGTGGAAGTGCTGTTAGTTTGAATTTCACAAGCACTGGTACTTGGTCGCAATCCTCTGACATACGAAAAAAACGCAACATTAAAGATGATGTTCTAGGATTAAATTTTATAAATAATTTGCAAACAAAAACCTTTCAATGGAAGCCTAGCAATGAATTTCCTAAGGAATGGAATGATTATAGCGAAGAAAATACACAAGATACTGATGTAGTTATGCACGGGTTAATTGCACAAAATGTTAAGGAAGCACTTGATATAGAAGGGGTAGATACATTTTCAGGATGGGAAGAAAGTATAGATGGTATGCAAAAAGTATCTAAAGAAATGTTTGTTATACCTTTAATTAAAGCAATACAAGAACAACAAACAATAATTGACGATTTAAAGTCAAGAATTGAAACTTTAGAGGGATAAGGAGATAATAATATTATGGCTAATACAAAAGTAACACAGGAACTCATAGCAGATGACGCTGTAGGCGCAGATCAACTTGCATCAAACGCAGTTGTTACGGCTTCCATAGCAAATAACGCTATCACTAGCGCAAAATTAGACACTAACCTTACAGTGGCAGGTGAAATATCAGTAACTACACTTGATATAGGTGGTACGAATGTAACATCAACAGCAGCAGAATTAAACTTTAGTGATGGAGTAACTTCCAACATACAAACCCAGCTTGATACAAAAGCTACAACGGGTAAAGCTATTGCTATGGCTTTAGTCTTTGGATAATATAGGAGAAGAAAATGGCAAACCCTAACCTAGTAGCAGTAACCTCAATAAACGGTAAAAGTACAAATGGTGCTTTAACCACTACAACAACAACTGATTTATTAACTTGTGCAAGTAACAAGTTATTAAAAGTAAATAGCATTATTATAGCTAACATTGATGGTACAAACTCAGCAACCGTAACAATGGGAATCATCAAAAGTGGTGGCTCGGTAGTCTTGTTTGCATCAACCATTGCTGTTCCCGCAGATGCAACTCTTGTCTTGATAGATAAAAACTCAAGCATTTATCTTGAAGAGGGAGACATACTAGAGGGTGGTGCAAGTGCAAACTCAGACTTGACTTACACCATTAGTTACGAAGAACTAGATGACGCTTAAGGGGGTATTTAATTATGGCTCACTTTGCAGAACTTAACTCAAGCAACGAAGTATTAAGAGTAGTAGTTATATCTAATGATGATGTAGATGCCAATGGTGGAGAAAAATCCGCACAAGCTGAAACATTTGTAGCAACTATTGTTCCTTACTCAACAGGTGGAACTGCTTGGAAACAAACTTCATATAACCATAATTTTAGAAAACAATTCGCAGGTATTGACTATACCTATGATGCTACTAAAGATAAATTTATTTGTTCTAAACCTTATAATTCTTGGTCTTTAGATTCTAATGATGATTGGCAAGCACCAGTTACTTTCCCTACTGTTACAGAAATTGATTCTGAATTTGTTGTTACATCTTGGGATGAAGCTAACCAAAAATGGTTAGGTGAAGCTAACTTAAAAGATTATGAGTGGAATGCTAGTGATTCATCTTGGACTGAGGTTTAAGCATGGCTAGTACAAACGGCGGATATATTGGCATAGATTACAAGCCCGAGGCAGGAACTCAATCTGCGGTTATAACTACTTTTAACTCAAGCGGTACATTAACCACAGCACCTAGAAGTACAGAAGTACAGTATGTCATTGTCGCAGGCGGTGGTGGTGGAGATCGGAACGGAGCAGGTTCAGGTGGTGGCGGAGCAGGTGGCTATCGTTCATCAGTTCCCGGTGAAGCATCAGGTGGCGGAGCATCTGCAGAATCTTTAAGTCCAGTTTCAGGAGCTACTGGTTATCCAGTTGTTGTAGGAGCAGGTGGAGCAGGAAATACTCCCTCAGACACAGTTGCTAATGGTAGACATGGTTCAGATTCAAGTTTTAATGGTGTAACATCAACTGGTGGTGGTGGTGCAGGTTTTGTACCTAATCCAACTTCTCCAAGAAGTGGTGGTTCAGGTGGTGGTGCTTCTTATTCAAATGGTGGTGGAACAGGAACATCAGGTCAAGGTTTTAATGGCGGTGCTGCTGCATATAGTGGTGGTTCAGCTAATGGTGGCGGTGGTGGTGGTGGAGCATCTGAAGTAGGTGCTTCTTGTCCAACTCCTGCACCCCCACAAAGAGGTTATGATGGTGGTGATGGCGTAGCTTCTTCTATTACTGGCTCATCCGTTACAAGAGCAGGGGGTGGCGGTGGCTGTGGAAGATTTGCAAACGAAGGACCAGTTGGTCAAGGCGGAGCAGGTGGTGGTGCGCCCGGCTCTAACCCTGTAGATTCACCAAATCCGGGCGGAACTGCCAATACTGGTGGTGGCGGCGGTGGAACTGACTTAGGTAATCCACCATTTACCCCAGTTGCAGGTGGTAATGGGGGTTCAGGCGTAGTCATAATTAAAGAACCTGAAGTTAATTTTACTTCAAATACAGGCGGTGTTTGGGACATGACCGCACTTTACGACTCAGTAAAAGCAGGAAATTGGGTAAGTTAACATGCCTAAATTAATTGGTGCAGCACAAGCAGTAACTACAGCAACCCAAGCAGAAACAATTACAACTTTCAACTCTAGCGGTACGCTAACAACTCAACCAAGAACAACATCACTTCAATATTTAGTAGTTGCAGGTGGTGGGGCAGGGGGAGACACAGGTGGTGGTGGTGGAGCAGGTGGTTTTAGAACTTCAGTTCCGGGCGCTACATCAGGTGGTGGTGCTTCAGCAGAGTCAACAACACCAGTTTCAGGTGGCACTGGCTATCCAGTTACAGTAGGAGCAGGTTCAGCAGAGGTTAACAGGGGAACATATGGAACAGGCAGTCCTTCAATTTTAGGCACGCCAAGTCCTATCACATCAGCAGGGGGTGGTGGTGGTGGACACCGTTTTTCTTATGTTGTTGGTGGAAGCCCACATGGTCAGCCCGGTGGTTGCGGTGGTGGACATGGAAGCAATGACCCTCTTGTGCCTGAAGGTACTGATGGAACATCAGGACAAGGCTATGGTGGTGGAGCAAAAGATGCTGCTACTAATGCAGCACCCGGCGGTGGCGGTGCAGGTAGCGCAGGTTCAAGCACAGCAACACCCTCGCCCACTAATGTAGGATATGGTGGTGCAGGTGGTAATGGAGTTGCATCAAGCATAACAGGTTCATCAGTTACTTATGCCGGTGGAGGTGGGGGTGGTTCATCTCCAAGCCCAACTGTAGCTTCAGGTGGCTCAGGTGGCGGTGGAAATGGAGCAGGATATGGAACAGCTGCCGTAGCAGGAACAGCCAACAAAGGTGGCGGTGGTGGCGGTGGTGCTAACGATGGCAACCCTGCAGGAGCAGCAGGTGGTTCAGGTGTTGTTATAACCAAAGAAGTTGCAGTTCCTTTTACAGATGCTTCAAGCTGTTGGGATTTACGACAAGTATACAGACAAGTTAAAGCAGATGATTGGGTGTGAATAAGATATAATTTATCTATGAACTTAAAATGGTACTACTGGTACTTTCAATCAGCCATACCTGAAAGAATTTGTGATGACATTGTTCGCTATGGTAAAGAGCAAGACAAAGAAATGGCTCTTACAGGCAATGCTAACAAGGATAATTTAACCAATTCAGACCTTCAAAACATTCAAAAGAAACGCAAGTCCGATGTTGTATGGATGAACGATAGGTGGATATACAAAGAAATACAACCCTACATATATCAAGCAAACGCAAATGCTGAATGGAATTTTGAATGGGATTATAGTGAGTCTTGTCAATTTACAGAATATAAAAAAGGTCAATTTTACGATTGGCATTGCGACTCATATATAGAACCTTATAACAACCCTGAAAACAAAAATGTGCATAATAAGTTAAGAAAACTTAGCATGACTGTATCTCTTACTGACCCTAATGAATATGAGGGCGGTGATTTAGAGTTTGATTTTAGAAATCAAGACGAAGCATCACAACCAAGAGTATGTGAAGAAATAAGACCAAAAGGAAGTGTAATTGTTTTTCCTTCTTTTGTTTGGCATAGAGTCAAACCAGTAACCAAAGGATTACGACACTCCTTAGTGTGTTGGAACATAGGATATCCATTTAGATGAGTTTTAAAAAAAATAAATACCTAGTAATTGAAAATGCCATATCAAAAGAGTTAGCTGATTTTTGCTATCAATACTTTTTAAACAAAAGGGCAGTAGCAAGACACATGTTTGATGATAAGTACATTTCACAATTTACAACTTATTTTGGTGTATGGAATGATGAAATGATTCCAGAAACTTATTCCCACTATGGCGATATAGCAATGGACACTTTATTGCAAACAGTCAAGCCTGTCATGGAAAAAGAAACAAAAATAAAACTTACTGAAACTTATTCTTACGCAAGAATATATAAGAAAGGTGACGAGTTGTTTAGACATAAAGATAGATCATCCTGCGAAATATCAACCACTATGCACTTAGGCGGAGATGAATGGTCAATATTTTTAGAACCATCAGGCGAATTGGGTAAAAAAGGTGTTGAGATAAAACTAAACGCAGGAGATATGTTGATTTATAGCGCCTGTGATTTAGAACATTGGCGAGAACCATTTACAGGTAAAGATTGCGGACAAGTGTTTTTACATTACAACGACTCTAGCAGTGCAAAAGCTAAATTTAATAAATTTGATGGCAGACCTATGCTTGGGTTGCCGGGTTACTATTCATCAGAAAATGGTTGAAGTCTTTGATTGCTCTTACATAGCTAAAGTAAACGATAAAAAGTTTCAACATGATTTAATTGAATATACCAAAAAAACCAAATGTTGTGATATAGAAAATTGTAATCATCCAAAAATACAAAGCGACTTAAAAATAGATCAAGCTTTTACAGTTATTGATGATTCTATTAAAAACCTTTTTACAACTTATTTAGGCACGGATAAGTTTGAGTTTACAAAAAAAAATGTATGGAGTTACTATGCATCTAAAGGTTCGCAACTACAAAACATTGTACACAACCATATATTTAAAAAAGAAAAAGGCTTACAGCTTTCTGCTGTTATGTATATTACACCTACAAAGTTAGGAACTGATTTTACAGATTTCAAAATAAAACCTGCAATAAACAAATGGTATCTTTGGCACTCAGGTTTATATCATCAACCTGAAGATGGCATAACACCTGAAGATAGAATTGTTTTAGCTTTATCTAGCGTAATAAATATATGCACATAAAGATTCCAAACTTCTTATCAGCAGAAGAATGTAAACTAATAGAAAAAGTTTTGTTGGATAAAGAGCAAGAAATACTTTCTTTACCAGCAAATACAGACTATTACTCGGGAACAACTGCAAGGTATGAACATTATAACTTTTTAAAGTACATACCTGAAGTAAACATAATAGAAAAGTTATTTGCTTTACCTATTATGCAAGATGAAGATGAATGTTGGATACAGTGTTGGGCTAATGTTTTAAATAAAGGAGAAACTATAGAAATGCACAATCATGGACATCCTGAAAATATTTTTTATTCTTGTAATATATTTATTGCAGGTCCAAAAAATTGTTTTACTTATTATGATGATATGGGTCATGTTTCTAATAAAATAGGGGAGCTTCATGTACTTGATTGCCACCTTTGGCACGGTGTAAAAGAAAACAAAGATGAGCAACCAAGATTATCAATTGCATGTGATATACACTTTAAAGACCCAAAAGATTTTGATAATTACGATACAAGAATTTTACATGGAAAAAGAGGAGTTCCCAACTCCACCTGAATGATGCTAAGATATTAATTTTTACAGGAGTAAGATATGGCAGAAGCTAAAGAAAACGGAAACACTTTAACCATAGACGGAGTTGCACATGATGCTGACTCTTTCTCAGATGAGGGCAAGCAACAGTTTGTTGAGTTGTCCATTGTTGAGGAGAAGTTAAAGCTATCCAACCAAAGGTATAACGAAGTCATTGTTGATTTAAAATCACAACAAGCAGCAAAGGCTCAATATATCCAAAACATCATGGAGTTAGAGGGTATAGATGCGAACAAAGAAGATAGCGCCGAAGAAGAAACCAGTAGCGAAAAGGGCGATAAAAAAGCCAACTAATGTTACTGCTTTGGAGTTGCACGAACAGATATGTGCAATTCGTTACGAGAACCTAGATAAAAGATTAGAGTCAGGTTCAGCTAGATTCATTCGTATGGAAGCTATGATATGGGGCTTGTATGCCGTTATCGTAGGCTCTTACTTATTAGACAAGGTAGCATAATGGCAGGATTAGTAGTTGACACAGCACCCACACAAGAACCAGTAACCCTACAGGAAGTTAAGGAATATCTAAGAGTTGATGATGCCACAGACGAGAGAGTGGTAAGACCTTTTATAGAGACTGCTAGACGATTCTGCGAGGAACACACAGGCAGAGCCTTGATGACTCAAACACTTACTTTGTTCCTAGATGCCTTTGAAGATATGGATGACCCTTTGTGGGAAGGCATGAGAACTGGTCCTTACCTAAACTACTACAAGAACTATGTCGTGTTACCTAGAGCGCCCGTTGTCTCTGTAAGCCACATTAAGACCTATGATGATGCAGATACGGCTACAACCCTTGCAGCTTCTAAGTATTACCTAGACAGTGCGAGAGAGCCTGCTAGGGTGGTTATGCGTAACGGTGAGACATTTCCAACAGCTTTACGAGTAGCTAACGCCATTGAGATTAAATATGTCACTGGTTACACATCAGCATACAACATTCCTGAACCCATAAAGCTAGGTATTATGCAACACATAGCTTACCTTTATGAACACAGAGGTGATATGTATGATGCGAAGCTACCCTATCCCCCCATGTTGAGATCGCTGTACGCACCTTATGTCATTCATAGAGGTTTGGGTTCGTCCTCTCTTATGGCTCTCGGTTAAGATGGCTAACAGTATCGGCAAGATGCGATATAGGGTAAAGGTTGAGAGAGCAACCAATACTAGAGATGCAGGCGGTGGTTTAGCGCAATCATTCGGCTCTGTGGCAACCATCTACGCAAACATCAAACCCAAGAACGCTAACAGCACCTATAGACAGGGTATGTTGCAGGAAAAGGTTACGCATGAGATCACCATACGCTACATGAAGAACATAGACACCAACAGTAAGATAACCTTTGGAACTAGGTCTTTTGCAATTAACGGCATTATCAATGTGGACGAGAGGGATAGATTCCTTACATTGCTCTGCGAAGAAGGTATTGCGATATGACTTTTAAAAACTTAGATGCGTTTAAAAAAAGACTGGATAAAAGATTAATTACTAACGCACATACTAATGCAAAAAATGCAGTTACGCGCTCTACAATGATTGTCCAAAACTTTGCAATATCAAGCATTAGGGCAGGGGGAACAGGAGAGACAATACAAAAATATGACCCTAGAAGAACACATACACAATCTAGTCCCTTATCGCCACCTGCAAGTGATCTAGGTTTTCTAATTAGTCAAATCACTATGGATGTAGATACCAAAAGAAACGGAAGCGTGGTAGGTCAAATAATATCATCAGCGCCTTATTCTAAGCATTTAGAGTTTGGAACTATCAACATGACTGAAAGACCGTTTATGCAACCTGCATTAAGAAAAAATAAATCTAGAATATTAAATATATTTAAAAGTGAAGGTGTAATTACATGAGTATTGGTCAATTTGCACTACAGTCAAGTATTTATAGCGCTCTTAACGTGTCCGCAATCACGTCTACGCTGTCCTGTGGTGTGTATGACGAGGTTGTTGAGGGTAACAGCTACCCTTTTATCACCTTAGGAGAGGAAACTGCCATAGATTACAGCACAAACAACCTAGTAGGCGCTGAAACAACCATAAACATCCATGTTTGGTCAAGGTACAAAGGCTCAAAGCAAACCAAACAAATCCTTGATAAGATACATGATTTATTGCATGATGTAAGTCTAACTGTTAGCGGTGTCAATCTAATTAACCTTAGATTTGAGTACAGCGACATTATGAGAGACCCTGATGGGATAACTCGGCACGGTGTCATGAGATTTCGTGCAATTACACTAGGTACTTGATTCAATACCAAATACCGAAGTAATACGGTGGCAGATGCCTTATTTTTTAATTAGAGGAATAAATACCCTCTGTATTTAGGAGTATATTATGGCAGCACAAAAAGGTAGTGCAATGCTAATGAAAGTGGGTAACGCAGGTTCACCTGAGACTTTCACAACAATAGCAGGGCTTAGATCAACAAGTCTAACAGTAAACAACGAATCAGTAGATGTAACTAATAAGGATTCTTCAGGTAAGAGAGCTTTATTGGCTGCAGCAGGGGTTCAATCAATCAGTGTTTCAGGTAGTGGCGTATTTACAGACGGTGCATCAGAGACAACTATCAAAACAAACGCTTTAGCAGACACTATAGACAACTATCAATTTTTAGTTCCTGACTTTGGTACTTTTACAGGTGCTTTCCAAGTAACCAGTTTAGAGTATGCAGGTGAGTTCAACGGAGAAGTTACTTACAGTATGTCCTTTGAATCAGCAGGTGCAATTACATTCGCAACCGTATAAGGCTATGGCTTGGGAACAAGTAAAAGTTAAAGGCGAAAAAAACACTGTTACAGGTATGATGCAGGGCGATCAATTGGATATGCCTAATGTATTAATCGGTAAGAGTGTTAAGGTTAATGGTAAAGACATCTCAATCAAATCCTATGTGGTTGACGAAAGAGATGATATGTTAAAAATCACGCTTGCAATGGCAAGCCCAACAAAGGAGAAGTCAGATGACAAACCCACTCAAGGGTCAGATTGAAGTAACACTAGGTTCTGAAACCTATAAGTGCCGATTAACCATAGACAGCTTGGTCAAGATTGAGGATGAGCTTGATACAGGCATTCTTGAACTTGCACAGAACATCGGTCAAGCAAAAGTTCGCATAAGAACATTACTTGTTGTATTACGCTATGCGCTTAGGGGTGGCGGCAACGATTTTGATGATAAAAAAGTAGGGCAAATAATATCTGATATAGGTATTGTCTCAGCTTCTACAGAGGTAGCCAAACTATTGGTATCTACCTTAAACGACAATGACTCAGACGAGGAAGATAAAAAAAAAGCGATAGAGTAGATGAACACACGCCACCGATCAACTGGGGAGACTACTACATGATATGTGTTGGCATGATGAATATGCGCACTATGGACTTTTGGAATTTGTCACCGAGAGAATTGTATTTAGCAATCAAAGGCTTCAAACAGTTTCACGCTGCAGAAAAAGAAAAACCTATGGATAGATCAGAACTGGATGAACTTATGGAGTTATACCCTGACTAATGGCTACAACAATTGACCAATTAATAGTAGAAATAAAGGCAGAAACCAAAGGCATTCGCAGAGGTTTAGATGATGTCAATAAAAAACTTAAAAGAACTAATGCAACTGCGCAAAAAACAACAATCTCTTTTAAAGGGCTAAGTAAGTCTTTAGCTGGTCTAGGTCTAGGTTTAGCGGCCTTAAGATTTGCGACCTTTGCTGCTAGAACTGCTATGGAGTTTGAAGATTTAAGAATTAGCTTAAATCAAGTATTCGGTTCAATAGAAGAAGGTGAAAAGGCTTTTGATCAAGTATTAGACTTTGCTCAAAGAACACCATTTCAATTAGAAACAGTGAGCAGGGCTTTTATTGCCCTTAAGGGCGCGGGCATAGAACCCAACATAAAACAACTACAAATATTTGCTGATGCTGCTAGCACAACCACTAGACAAGTTGAGGTTTTTGAAACATTTATAAGAATTTTACAAAGGTCAGTTGCAGGTGGCTCTGTAGGCCTTGAAGAACTTAACCAAATATCTGATAAAGGAATAGATGTATTCGGTGCCTTAAATAGAAGATTAGGCATTTCAAGAATGGAAGTTACGGCATTTGGTGCAACAGCAGAGGGCGCAGCCAAGATAATGTCGGCACTTACTGACGAATTAGAGGTAACTTTTGGCGGTGCAATGATAAATAAAATGGAAGCTCTTAGCACTAAGGTTTCTAATTTACAAATTGTATTTAAACAACTTTCAGTTGAAATTTTTGATTTTGTGCAACCTGCAGTCAAAGGTTTTGTAGACGAATTGACGTTTGGTTTAAATGTTGCAACTGTTCTTTTGAAGCAACTTAAAGGAACTATGCCTGAACCATTTGTAGGACCGCCTGCACCACCCGACGTTATTACTACAGATACAAGAAAACAACTTACACAAGAGCAAGCAGGATTTCTTGTTGACCTTGAAAAAATCATTGAAGATGCTGTACCACAATTGGATAAACTGAATGATCAACTGACATTAACGGAATCACTTCGCGGTAAATTAGATTCAAAAGGCGAAGAATTACTTTTCACTGATGAAGAAATTAACACCGCAAAAACTCACATACAGGGCTTGATTGATGAGCTTGATGAAAGCATTCATATATCTGATGAATTAGGGCAAGCCATTCAGACATTATCTTTAACATTTACAAAAGATTTTGTGGATTCGCTTTTAGAGGGCGAAAGTGCTTTAGCTAGTTTTAAAGACTTTGCAAAAAATATAGTTTCACAAATAATAGCAACATTTATGCAATTAGCCGTTGTTAATCAAATACTCAATCAAATATTTGGTCAGGGAACTTTCAGCACATTTAACTTCAAAACAGGCAAGATTGTTCCAGGCGAGGTTGCTAGTGGCGGCAAAGTTCAAAAAGGTAAGCCATACATGGTAGGTGAAAGAGGAATGGAGATGTTTGTTCCTGATACCAGTGGAACCATAATGAACAACATGAACACTAACAACTCTATTGGTGGCGGTACTATAGTTGTAAATCAGTCAGTCAACTTTGCTACAGGTGTTGTGCCTACAGTCAGAGCGGAAGTAGTAAAAATGATGCCACAGATAGCGGATGTAACTAAGGGCGCTGTAGCCGAAGCTGCAATGCGAGGTGGAAACTATAGGAGAATGTTGCAAGGTGGCTAAATTAATATCAATGCCTACAAGTCCAAACTTCGTAAGAAGCAACTGGTCGCTTGTAAGAACAGTTGGAACAACAGTAAGTCCTTTTACTGGTAAAACAAAGACACAAGAGTTTGATGGTGTCTATTGGACAGCAGAGGTATCTCTACCACCAATGAGAAGATCACAAGCAGTTGAATGGCAATCCTTTCTTTTAGAACTTAACGGCACAGTCAATCACTTTAAATTTGCTGACCCTGATGCATTAACAAACACAGGAACATATAGCACAGGACATTTAACATCTGAATTAAGAACAAACAGTAGTTCAGTAACGCTTTCTTTTAGTGGCTCAACCATAACAGCAGGCGCTTCTACCTTTGGAAGTGCAAAGGTTGGTGATTTTATAGTCGTAACAGGCGCAACAAACGAAGATAACAACAGCACACATAAGATAACAACAGTAACAAGTGCGACAGTTGTCGTAACATCTAGCACATTTACAACAGAATCTAACACCGCGAGTTGCAAAGTAAGAACCAATGTTAAGGGTGCTACTGGATTATCGCTTCTCGCTTCCACAAACGCTGCTAGTGGCACAATTAAGAAAGGAGACTACTTACAGATACAAACGTCTGCAAACACCACAGGCACGCCCACACAGATAGTAATGGTTACGGAAGATGCAACTGCTACGGCAGACGGCGCAAAGGATTTCTATGGTGTAGCCATACAACCCAAGCTAAGATCAGACCTAGCAACAGGGCATTACGCAGTATTCACAAACCCAAAAGGGACATTTAGGCTCATATCTAATGAGGTAAGTTGGTCAGCAGACCGAATATCTAACTACGGCATTAGTTTTTCTTGTATTGAGGTAATTTAATGGCTACTAGGCAGGGTTTAGATAGTTCTATCGTAAATCGTCTAGGCGCAGACGAACAAGCCCTATTTTTTGCAGTCAAAGCAGAGTTTGATACATCTGATATTAGGGTATGGTCAGGAATAGATGATCTTACTATTAGCTCTGAAACCTACAATGGCGCAGGAACTTTACTGACAGTAAGTAACTCTGAAGATAATACTGAACTAAAATCAAACGGAATAGTGATTGCTTTATCAGGCATGGATGCAACTGTTGTCAATTACGCACTCACAGAAAACTACCAAAATAGACCTATTACTATTTTTATGGGATATGTGATGGGTGGCACGAATGAAGTAGCAGGAACGCTTACTTTGTTTAAAGGTAGAATGACTAGCCTTGTTATAAACGATACGCCTGAAGGCTCTACAGTGACCATAGATGCGGAAAATAGACTGGTAGACCTAGACAGACCATCTAACTTTAGATACACAAAAGAATCACAAAACTTTCTGCATTCAGGTGATACAGGCTTTAACCGTGTTGCATCTTTGCAAGACAAACAAATCAATTGGGGCAAATCATCTGATACTGCGGGCGGGCTAGGTGGCGGTGGCGGTGGTGGAAATCAACACAGTGATGGCAGAGGTGGTAATGGAGCACAGTTTAAATGAAGAAACTACCTAACTGGCAAGCCATGTTTGATTCTTTTGTAGAGCACAACAACTTTCCTTTTGTATGGGGACGGAATGATTGTTGCAAATTCAGCAATGCCGTAATAAAACAAATTACAGGCGCAGATTTAATACCGAAAAAGTTAAAGTGGCATGATGAAAAAAGCGCTATGAAAGCAATATCATCTTACGGTGGTGATTTAGAAACAAGCATAGAGAAAGCCTGCAACGCAAAAAACGTAGGAGAAATAAATAAAGCATTTATGACTTGTGGTGATCTTGTTGTTTACGAGCAAAATGGCTCTACTCTTGTAGGTATGTGCAACGGATTTGGAATACTTACACCTACAGATGATGGCATTAATGTTGTTGATTCTACATTAGCGTACAGAGTATGGAGAATAGATGGCTAAAGCAGTAAAAGCAGCATTAACTGCAGCATTTATAGTAATAACAGGTGGTTTAGCTGTAGGCATGACACTTGGAACTACTTTAGTCACAGCAGGAACATTGACCTTAGCAGGAATGGCAGCTTTTACTTTTGTAACAACGCTTGTCGGAAGTGCTATCGGTATGATGACATCAAAAGGCATAAACGCTTCTGGTGGAAACTTTGGTACAAAATTTGCAGCAAGGGCGCCACTTGCACCAAGACAAATAGTTTACGGTGAGTGTCGTGTTGGCGGAACTGTGGTTCATATAGAAACAACAGGAACAGATAATTATCTTCTACACATGGTTGTAGCCATTGCAGGACACGAAATAGAAAGCCTTGAAACCCTTAGATTAAATGATATTAATACCACAACAACAACATCAACAATAAGTGGTTCTACAGTCTACACAGTAACTAATTCTGATTTTACTAACACAGAGAATGACAATAATTTTGGTAGCGGTAGATTGGTTCGTTACTCGTTTGAGGACGGTAGTCAAACAGCAGTAAATGGTTTTATGGATGCACAGCTTGCAAGCATGGGTACAACAGATAAATTTTTGGGCGTAGCGTATGTATATATACAGATGGTTTTTGACGCCGAAAAGTTTGGTGGTGGTATGCCCGCTATATCTTTTAAGGTTAAAGGCAAAAATGTTTATGACCCTAGAACAAGCGCAAACGCTACCACAGACCTGCAAAGATCAAATCCTGCTCTTATTATTAGAGATTTCTTAACTGATACTCAATATGGCTTGAAAGCAAAAGCATCCGAAATTAATGACACTACTAATGCAGGCGGATTTGCTTCTGCAGCTAACACCTGCGATCAAAATGTTACTCTTGCTGATAACTCAACAACAGAACGAAGATACACAGCTAATGGCTTTACAAATTTTAGCGCTAATGGCAATGGTGTTCTTGAATCATTGTTAAGTTCAATGGCAGGCAAAATGTCATATGTTAATGGTCAATTCACAGTTTTTGCAGGCGCATCACAAACACCAAGTCTTACAATAACTGATGATGAATTGCTGGCACCGATAGCTGTATCTACAAACTCTAGTTCAGGTGACTTATTCAATTCAGTAAAACCTATTTATGTTGATGCTAGTTTAAATTTCATATCTACAGATGCAGAAGTCTATCAAGATTCTACATTTTTAAATGCTGACACGCCCAGTAGTGAAAGCACAGCAAATTATGTTAAACAAATGGAAACGCAGTTGCCTTTTACTGTTACAGACACTATGGCGCAACGTCTTGGTCGTATAGCATTAAAAAGCCAGAGACAAACAACATCTTTATCAGTTTTAGTAAGCCTAGAATTTATGAGATTGCAACCTAATGACTGGGTGTATCTTACAAACGAAAGGCTTAGTTACAGTCAAAAGGTATTTGAAGTTCTATCAACAAACATGGAAGTTATACAGGATGGTGATGTTCCAGTTCTTGCAACTAGATTAGACCTTAAAGAAAACGAAGCATCCGTATTTAACTTTGCAACCAACGACTACACCACAGGACAAGCAGAAGGCTCTGATGTCTCAACAGGTGATTACAGTGTAACCGCACCGACAAACCTCTCTCTAGCACAGCAGAACGCCATTGACGGCACAACCAGTAAGGTAGACATACTTGTGAACTGGACTAACAACGCCAGTGATAAAGTGGTGCTGACAGAGATAGCCTATAAGTTAAACGCTGATTCTAATTACACTGCGGACTTCACGGCAGGCAAGGGCGTAACAAAAGCATCTATTCCTAATGTGGTGGTGGGTAGCACTTACAATGTCAAACTGCGACACATAGACCTCAACGGAGTGGCTAGTGCTTACACAAGTGCGGTCAACATAGCAATATCCGCAGCTTCTTCTGCACCCAATGCGCCCACAAATCTTTCTGCAACGACAGGCGGAACAATGATACTTGTACAGTGGACTAATCCAAATGTAACGGATTTAAGGGCAGTTAAGGTCTACAGAAAAACGGCTGACTCAACCCCAACAAATGATGATGACTTGGTAGATACCATTGCAGGTGAGCCTAACGCAGTTACAACAACTCTATTTGGCGACCAAGACGGACTAACAGCAGGCACTACTTACTACTTTTGGGTAAGAGCAATCAATCACTCAGGTCAACATTCATCTTTTAGTAGTTCAGTAAACGGTAACTTTGCTGCAGCAGGTGTCGCAGACGGCTCTATAACAACGTTAAAACTTGCAGCACAAGCCGTAACCAATGCCAAGATAGCAGTTGCAGCAATACAGGGAGATGTCATTGCAGCAGGTGCAATAGTTGAAGCCAAACTAGGTACGGATGCAGTAACAGCAGCTAAGATTGCAGACAACGCAGTTACATCAGCGCAAATATCCGCAGATGCAGTTACAACCGCAAAGATCGCAGATGATGCCGTAACCAACGCACTCATAGCCACAGATGCGGTAAACCAAGACTCTATTGCAGCAAACGCAGTAACGGCAACGCAGATAGTAGCAGGAACAATAACCGCCAGTGAGATAGCATCAAACGCTGTTACCACAGCCAAGATAAATGCAGGGGCTATCACAGCAGCAAAGATTGGCACAGGAGAGATAACGGCAACACAAATAGCTTCTGACACTATTACGGCTAATCAGATAGCTTCTAATGCCATCACAGCTAATGAACTAGCCGCGAATTCTGTTACTGCTGCAAAGATAACCGCAAAAACAATTACCGCCTCCGGGGGGGGGGGGGGGGGGGGGGGGGGGGGGGGGGGGGGGGGGGGGGGGG
>JAAHTH010000995.1_pt1 | contig 25933 bp, 16 predicted proteins | sample 6116091 | NCBI WGS metagenome assembly JAAHTH01 (sample SAMN13939990, study PRJNA603662) | sponge metagenome | isolation source: marine sponge | host: Mycale hentscheli | place: New Zealand | collected 2006
GGGCATTCTTAGGACTGGAACCGGGAATTGAAACTCTGTTATGGACCTTTGTAATCGGCGGTGCGATGGCGCTTGTGATCCTGATCTGGAAAATAGGCATGATTAAATTATTAAAGCGCATTGTGCAGCAATTAATGTGTCGGCTTGGCGTTGGTGTCTGGGATGACTTGTCGCCGGAAGAAAAACAGCAACTGAAAATTCCACTTTATCTCGCACCGGCAGCGCTGGCTGCGTTGTTGATAGTGAAATTCAAAGCTGTCGAGTTCTTGTTTTAGTCGAAGTTTATTTTGTTTCAGCGATTGAGTCGGAAATTGAAGAATACCACGGGATGCGGTAATTGGCGGTGTTGTTTTAACCTTGGATATTGCTAGTCGAGTTTTATACTTGTTACTCCGGACCATTTTTGGGAAATGGGTTAATGAATCAAGCGATCTTAACATCCTGCGCTCCTTGGGCCATGTGCCTGATAGTGGCTGTTATTGCCGCGCGGGTTCTGGTTGCAATCAGCGGCGCGAAACTGGATTTCGCTCGACTTCGAAAGGTGCACTCCAACGAATTGGGCTCGGTGCAAAGCCTTAGTTTTGTTTTGACATTGCCGTTTTTTGTAATGGTGTTGATGCTGATCGTTCAGGTAAACCAAATTATGTTTGGGAACATTTTGGTGCACTATTCCGCGTTTGCTGCAGTCCGTTCTGCGTCCGTTTGGATTCCTGCGAATGGCGATCCTGTTTACGAAACGGCCAATCGAATTAGCTCCAATCCGATAACGTTATTGAACTCGACGGAACAGGGGCGGCAATACTTAATTTCGCCGGCAATTGATGGTAAGTATGCGGAAATTCGCCAGGCAGCGACTTTGGCATGTATGCCACTAGCGCCATCGCGAAACCTCGGCTACGCGCTTGGGCAATACGGAACCCGGTCACAGATTGGAATGGAAAAAGTGTATTCCGGTCTGGATCCAAATTCGGCGGTTAATACAAAGATTTCAGATCGTATTAGGAACAAACTTGCCTATGCTTATCCCAATACCGACGTTCAGTTGACGTTCTGGCACAGGTCACACCCTCGTATCGTCCGAATCCGTGATGAGCGAGTCGAATGGCGTGATCCGCCGCTATGGCCGATACATCCCGAAATCTATGACGTGTCTCCTTATGACGAATATTATCCTAATGAAATTGGCTGGCAGGATGAACTGACTGCATTGGTGACATTTAACCTGCCTCTTCTCCCCGGTCCGATACGATTTTTTGCACCGACCGGTGGTTCAATCGCACCAGATGGGGCGACGCCCTCGAGAGATCAATCGGGAGAAGTTTTTATCTGGCCCCTAAAGGCATTCGCGACCATGGGTATGGAGGGCCAAAAGCCTCAACGTCCGTATTGGCAGGAGACCATTCAATGAGTAAGCGTGCCAATGCGGAATCGACTCGTCGAGGAAAATGCCCTTCGCTATTCTTGCGCTTGATTGGACGAATCCACCACGATCAGAGTGGTTCGATCAGCGTGGTGACTGTGTTCGCGTTTATTTTCCTGACCATGGTGTTGGGGATGTTGATGAACGTCGGACGTCATGCCGATCGAAAGGTGAAAATTCAAAACGCGGCGGACGCCGCCACCATGTCTGGTGCCACCGTGTTGGCACGTGGCATGAATACGCTTGTGTTTACGAATCATTTGATGTGCGACGTATTTGCTTTGACGGCCTATCTACGTGAAGCCCGGGATCGGAATTCGGAATCTTTAACCCCCGAGATTCTGGCGAAATGGAATGAGATGGCCCCCGAGTTCGCTGATGCCCCTCACGAGAAATTTTCAGATTTAGCACAAGGCATTCCTTCCAAAACCCCGTTGGAACAAGATCTGATTACAGCCTTTTCCGAGCAAAACGCAATGGTTTCCGAGAGTTTGCTTCCCGTTATGGAGGAAATTCTTGATTTTGAGATGATCCCTGAATTTCAGCGAGCTTTAGTGATTGCGCTGCCTCAATTGTCGGTGACTGCTGCCGATGAAGTGGCATCGAGACTTGGTCCGACCAATCAGGGCTTAGCCGGTGCCGAGCCAATGCGGGCGAGAATGTGGCGGACCAATGGAGACGAGTTTGAGGCGATTGGGAGTGCTGGTTTCTCACAAATGCCAGTCGCCGATCCAATTAATGACATCAGTCAACGTCAGCCTGAATACTTTTCGAGAGGGATTTCAGAAAGAAGAACCGCAGCCAACCGGTACTTAGATTATCTGAACCGTCGGATGCTACAAGATTTGGATGAGCACGCGAAGATGAGTCAGTATTCGAATCTGTGGCGTGGTTTTTCAAAAGCTTATCTTCGTCAACTACTTGAAGAAGAATATCCAGATTCGAATGTGCCTTATCAGATTCGTCGATCTGATTTATCTCGACAAGATGAAATTGCAGCCGATTATATGTTTGTGGGCGTATCGTACTGGGAACAGATGAACGAGCGAATGCCGGGGTTGTTTTCTAACCCGAATTCAAGCGCGCAAGTTGCTTATGCACAGAGTCGTTTGTTTATTCCTCGTGGCCGCCTGTACCACGACTCGCGGTTTTCTTTTCCTGAAGGGGTCTTTCGGCACCGTGTTTCAACTGCACACGATTTGATGAATCAAAACTGGGTAAGTAAATTGGTGCCCGCAACTGCACCGGCAATACCTCAGATATTGCAGACTTCGCCTCAAAACCTGCCTATTGTTGTGCCAAGCCTAGGAGGGATCAATGTTGAAGAATTTCAGCAACTCAATACCCACTAGGTTGAGTGATGCTTTTGGATACGCAAGTCGTTTTGGCCGATTTAAAACCAAGCGTGAGCGGTTTCCCCGCCGCTCTAGACGCGGTCTCGCTCCGGTAGAGATGGCGCTGTCACTTCCCCTGTTGATGGGGTTTGTTGCCGCGTTGGTTGCCTTCGGCTATGCGGCGAGTTGGAAAATTCGATCCGAAGTAGTCGCTCGGAACGTCGGTTGGCGAAATCGGCATCCCCGGTGGGCGCACTGGAATGCCTATCCGGCTGAATGGCCGACGACTGGAACCTTTGATCGGCATGGTGGGCGGCAGCTTGAGGATTTAGAACAATTTTCGATTACACAAGCACCAATCATTCGTGGTCCGATTTCACAGATCAATGTGAATTCTAATATTTTAAACATCAGTCGAGACGTCACCCAAAGTGGCGCTCAAATTCGGCGAACCCCTCCGTTACTACCTCGCTTGGGAGAAATTTCCTACGATACAGGTCATCAATATCTCGACGACTTTTTTACTCATTCCGAAATGGGTATCTCCAATTCCTCAAGGCGGATTCCTCGAATCTATGAAATTGATTTGGATTTCGTGCGAGACTCCGGTCCGGTGCTGCTCGCTGTTTCGGCGATAGAAAATAACCCGAGGCGCCAACTTTTGATTGCGTTGGACCAAGATCCTGAATTCATTGCGTGGCGAGGCGGAGCTCCTGATTTTCATCCAAGAGTTAGCACCAGAGACTATGAACTAGATGTCGCCTGGGTTAGGCAGCAACGTGTGGCGGGACTTCTTTCTTCCATCGAACGATTGCCACAGAGAATGGTTAATAGCACTATTGGACTGTACCGCGAACAAATCAATGAGTCTGAACCGCCATTGTCAGATGCGGCAATTGCGGAACTAGAGCGGAAAATTCAGGAGCTTGAGGAATACCGACGACGTCTCGATGCACGCGCGGGGGAACGATAGGCTAGATAGAGTCGATTGTTAATTTATATGCGAAAGAGAATATCGGACATTTCTGAAGCGGATTTACAGGAGGCAGCTGATTTTAAATCCGGCGACTCCGCTTCGACAGATCTTACCAACGCCATTAGTCCAATTGGCTTAGCTGTTGGCAAGGTAATCCGTTGGACGAGTAATTTGATTGCAACCGGATTAGTCATTGTGATCGTTGTGACGTTTGGTCCCGAGCTTATTTCGTCGGTTCTCCCTTCGAAAAGCTCAATTTACGCGGACAAACTGGACATTGTCGAGGATTGGCCTACGTTTCAGCAGTGTAATTTGGAATTTGGTGACGCCGGTTTTCAACTGACACGCGGGCGATTTTCAGGCGAAATTTCCGATGTTTTTGATTTGCTCGAAACTCTTTGTCGCGAGCAACTGGAAAACGATGTGAAACCGTTTGGTCGGCTGGGGGTGCAAGAAAAGAAATTTATAGATTCTCAACGCGGTGTGGAGCCTGTTCAGACCGTTCAAGGGAAATACCGAATTTTTTGTGAGCGTTCCATGCCGATGCTTGCGGGGTTCCCGACAGCAATTGGTATACGAGACGATTGTGGCCAAGAGCAATCTGCCGATTCCACGTTAGTGGATGCTGGGGCAGAATCTCGGATGTCCGTATGGGCAATGGCGATGCCAATTGGTGAGAATCAATGGTCGACTTTTATTGGGACTTCCGCAGAAGAGGATAGCAGCGGTTGGTTAGACCGATTGATACCACCAAAGGCAATTAAGAATATCTCTTTGTCGGACAAACTTGGCGGAGCCGTGATTGGATTCGCTGGTGGGGATATTGAAAATGCAATTGAGTTTTATCGTGGGCTCGAAAAAGAGCAAGGATTTGTGTTGCAGAATATACAAAAGACCGAGTTCGGCTGGAATGCTTCGGTGGTTTTGAGTGATGAAAAAACAATGATGGATTGGCGGATTCAATTGACTCAGGCTAAAGGCAAAGAGCTTACGGGAATCCTAATGAAAAAAACGAGTGACAAGGCGGCAACGAACAGCCGCTCTCAACTGACTCTGAGAGAGGAAAATTGATATGAATAACGCAATCGGTTTATTAATTGCCGTTTCGTTAGCGATGATTGCGGGGGTATTAAATTGGAATTACCTCGAAACGAAATCAAAGGAGATCGAAATGGTCTCTTTTGTTGCGATCGATGAAGACGTCAATCTTAAGCCTGGTGATACGTTTTTAGAAAAGCACTTGGTCGCGCTGGATGTTCCACAAAAACGAGTTGGCTTTTTAAATGAATCCGCCGTTCTTTACGAAGATCGATTTACAGTGATTGGCCTCAAAGCGGTCAGGGAATACCAGACTGGAGATGTGATTCTTCTTCAGGAATTAAAGACTCCGCCCGCTGAGCTTAACCTCAAGCCAAATGAAGATGCTGTGTGGATCCCTGTGGATGGTGGGTCTTTTGTTTCTTCGCTTGTTTCGCCGGGCGATACGGTTTCCTTTTACGTTGCCGCGCCGACGGCGAGATCCAGTGTGCCGGCGGTTACTCCACCAGAGGACGCTGATGAAACCGAATGGGACTTTGAGGGTGGTGATAAAGAAAAGTCGAATCAACCGGTGATTTACGGTGGTTCGGAAACAATTGGTCCCTTTCGAATTATTTCACTAGGCGGACGATTGGGTAGTATTCAGGTCTCTCGCGCATCTGGTGCTTCTAGCGGTCAGGAAAATGTGATAGGTATCGCAGTAGTAAAAGTTGGAGATCGTTATGAACCCAAAGCCGAGCGCCTGCTTCAACGTGTAAATTCAGCTGGCTTTCGAAAAGCGGGCGTACTGCTTCATCCCAAGCAGAAGTAATTTTCATTTCTCAAATGAAATAAACGGAAAGAAAAAACGTGAAAATTTGGTTTAACAAAATCAATGAGAGCCGTCGTTCAATCTTTGAGGTAGAGGATAAGGACGAGAATGGCCTTCCTCTCGATGTCGAAGTGACAATCGGCAGAGATGTCGACAATATGTTGGTTTTGGAAAGTCCTTTAGTCTCACGTTTTCATGCCGTTGTTCGCCGCAAGGATAATATATTTGAGCTCGAGAACATTGGCCTAAACGTGTGCATGATTGGCGACACCGAGATTGGTGTAGGCGAATCGGCTCAATTTGATACGGGGATGCCGGTCAGAATCTGGCCCTATACGCTAAGCTTTGAATTAGAAACACTCCCGCAAGTCAGTCGAGAAGAATTCGATGGCCACGTTCGAAAGGTAATGGCCAATCTTGAGCAAAAAATCCATAAGCAACTGTTAGAGCGGCTTGATTTAGTCGGCATGGAAAGCTCGCGAACGCCGGATCAAAAAAGCATTCTTTTGTTAGAGCATAACATCGAAGATTGCTGTCGCGAAATGAAGGTTTTTTCTGAAGAAAATGAGGAACTTTTAAATAGTGTTGTTGGCTTGGTGCTTCGGGATTTGCTCACCAATCAAATCATTTTGGAGGGAGGTCAAGATTCTGAAAAATTGGCTCCATTGGCGTGTAACGAATTCGATGTTCCGGCGACTCTGATTCCTGAACGCGAAATTGAGTTGGAAAACTTGATGCGGATGCTGAAGGACAAATTGCAAATCGATATACCAACCGACACCAGTGAAAAAGTTAGGATTGTTGATCAAAAAGCGCAGGCTGTGTTTCCTTCTTTTCAGCGGTTTCTGCATGGCGAATTGCGAAAATATGTCATTCTCAGGGCGCTTAAAAAAGACCTTAAGGACACCGTATTTGGTTTTGGGCCGCTTCAAGATCTATTACGAGTGCCGACGATCACCGAGATCATGGTGGTTTCGAGTGACCAGATTTACGTCGAGACGGACGGTGTGATTGAAAAGTCGGGTCGCCGTTTTATCTCAGATCATGTCACTGAGTCAGTAATTGAGCGGATTGTTGCGCAGGTGGGCCGCCGCATAGATAAAAGTCAACCTTTGGTTGATGCTCGACTTCCAGATGGCTCGCGTGTCAATGCGATAATTCCGCCACTTTCTGTTTCAGGACCTTGCCTTACGATTCGGAGATTTCCTAAAGACCGGCTCACGGTAGAGGAATTGATCAATAAGCAAAGTCTGACGAGTTCCGCTGCGGCATTTTTACGAGCTGCCGTTGGAAATCGGCGAAACATTCTTGTGAGTGGAGGGACGGGTAGCGGGAAAACAACCATGCTAAACGCAATGAGCAGTTTCATATCGTCAAAAGAGCGGATTGTTACAGTTGAAGATACTGCCGAGTTAAAGATGCACCAGGAACATGTGGTGACGTTGGAAACACGTGCGGCCAATGTCGAAGGAACGGGTGCTTACACGGCTCGTGACTTGGTGAAAAATGCTTTGCGAATGAGACCAGATCGTTTAATTGTCGGTGAGTGTCGCGGGGGAGAAGCCCTCGATATGCTGCAGGCGATGAATACTGGCCATGATGGTTCGATGACCACGGTTCACGCTAACAGCGCGCACGAGGTCATTGAGCGACTTGAATTACTTGTGTTAATGGCAGTCGAATTACCGATCAAAGCGATCCATCGGCAAATCGCCTCAGCACTTGATTTAGTTGTTCAGCTTACACGAATGGAAGATGGCCGAAGAATGGTCACTCAAATCGCAGAAGTTGAGCGGATGGACGAAGAAACCGGCAATCTGATCGTGACGGATATATTTAATGCGAGAGATGGAATCATGCTGCGACCAACGGGGCATCTTCCAACCTTTGTCGATCAATTAGTCGATAAAAATCTCTTGGATTTAAGATTCCTCTATCACGAAGATCGCAAATCCCACGCAGGTCCGAACGTGATCGAAGCTCAGCCGCCATTGGCGAGAAATATTTCGGACAGCCCACCAGCTGCGGAGCTACTACCCTAGATTTGGCCGGCCTCAGTCAAAATACCCATTCTCTTTTAAGCAAACAAAACGATTCATGAACACAACCGACACCCTACTGTTGAGCACGTTGATGGGCATCGCCGCTGGTGTTGCCTCATGGACGAGTCGTGGCTGGGTCGGGCGGATGATTGATTTTATCGAGTCTGATGTTCAAAAGAAATTGAGGGCAATGCGGATCGTGGCTCCTCGGCTGCGAATGTATTTGTCAAGTTGGCTTTATTTAATGGTCATCGCATTAGCTGGCTTGTGGTTTGGTTATGGCAATCCGGTCTTTGCGATCATGGCTGTAACTTTAATGGGGCCGCTCCCGTGGTATTTGCTCAGACGAATGGCCGAGCGGCGTCGGCTTCAAATTGAGGACCAGTTGGCGGGAAGCATGACAACCCTCGCAGGAGCAATCCGGGCGGGATTGTCGCTTGCCCAAGCGTTAGAAATTTTAGCCGAGCAATCGCCTCAACCCATTCGCCTTGAATTTCAGCATATGGTTGGTCAGTATTCGATGGGTAAAACGTTGCAGGAGACTTTACTGGAAGCAAAACAGCGTTTGCAAAGCGAGAATTTCTCGATGTTCGCTGCTGCCATGCTGGCGAGTCGAGAGAGCGGTGGAAAGTTAAATGAAACGGTTGAACGGATCGCAGAATCAGTTCGCGAATTTCAGCGACTCGAACGAAAAATCGAATCAGAAACGGCTCAGGCCAGAAAATCGGCAACTTACATGGCGATTGCACCGCCTGTCATTTTGCTGGTGTACTATTTTGTCGACCCAATTAATACGGGGCGACTTTTTTCCACGCTTCCCGGCCAGATCATGCTTTCGATTGCAGTGTTATTAAATGTATCCGCATGGTTGTGGGCGAGGTCCATCCTTTCTCCCGACATCTAGCTCTCCAATATCTGGTTTTTGCAAACACTAATTAACATAAGTTTAACCTCAAACTAAAATACCTGTGAATTTGTTCTATACAACTAACTTTGAAATACTTGCCGCTGCGGATGCCGCTGCTGCTGTACCGACGGTTGTCACGGCAGCATCTGTATTTATGTTTGCGTGGTGGGTTGCACGCTCTCTGCAGACTGGAGACCTTGAGCAAGGGAATGAGTGGCGGTTTGACGTCAGTCGAATTAACGATCTTCGACGAAATGACTCGATGTATCGGATTTTTCAACCGGTGATCCGAGTGTTAGCTCAGTTAAACCGTGGTGCTTTTCGGGATTTCCTCCCCACGATTTATCGGGAAATCCAAGCTGCAGGATTGCCCCGGACATGGCTTCCAGAGGAGTATCTTGCGAAACTACAGTTAATTGGATTGTTGGTATCGCCCTTTATTATTGCTGGTTGTGTTCAATGGATGGGCGGTTTTGGAATCGTGATGGGCGTGATTTTCACATTTGTGTTTATCATCTTGTTGCGGAGAAACCTGCGGCGCAAAGCCATGATCCGCCTTACTAATATTAAGCGGCGGATGCCGTTCATGCTGGACCTGATGACGCTTCTGATGGAAGCCGGCACTACCTTTCTACACGCGTTGGAACAGGCGGTTGGAGAGTATCGTGGGCACGCATTATCCCATGAGTTTGCAAGAGTGTTGACAGATATGAATCTCGGCAAGACTCGAAAGCAAGCCTTTGAGTCGATGCGAGACAGGCTCCAAGACGACGAAATTACCAGCATTATTGGTTCTATGTTGCAAGCAGAACAATTGGGAACACCGCTTTCAGGTGTTTTTCGAACACAGGCGGATGTGTTGCGAATGAAGCGATCTCAACGAGCCGAAGCGATTGCTGGCGAAGCGGCAGTAAAAATGTTGCTGCCGGGGGTTTTGGTGATGGCGGCAACGGTGATCGTGATTATCGGTCCCTTTGCGCTGAATTTTCTGATCTTTGGTTTTAACATTGACTAGCTCAGGGTAAAGAGAAAGCCTCTAATAGTTGGTTGCCAGACTCAAGTAGACAAGAGTTATGAAAAACGAAAAGTGTCCAAATTGTGGTGGGAAGCTTGGCGTTCCGGAAAAGCTGAAAGGCCAACCGGTTCGATGCCCAAAGTGTGATTTGGAATTTATTCCTGACGAGGCGAAGGCGAAATCAATTTCGAGAGGCAAAAAGAAGTCTTCTCGCGGAGTCAAGCAACCGGCCTTGCGAGCACTGCCATTGCCCACTGGAGTCACTAAAGATGAACCGGCTGAATCGGAAGTGGTTACTCAGTTGGAACGACCAGATTCGCCTTTAATGCCGCCAAAGAAAAAACGCAAATCAAAAAAGAGGTCTGAAACAGATCCGCCGGCTGTCGAACCCGAGGTCGTGCCTGGCACTGCGGAAAGCGCTCCAGTCCCAACTGAATTGGCTCAGGCCGAGACCATCGATACGCCAACCGTCGCTAAAATTATTCAACAAGAGACCGTAGAGCCCAAGTTAACCAAAGACGGCAAGCTGCCAACTCTACTGCTCGCAGATGAAGAAAAACCACGTGTTAAAGAGAAGACCGGTCTAACATCAAATCCAATTTTTGTTGGGCTTTTGATTTGTTTTAGTTTGGTTAGTTCAGCGGGCATGTTGTTTCTTATTGAATCGGGGCACCCTGAGGCGAAACTAGAGGTAGAAGAAGCTCGCATCGATGTGGTGAGATTCTACCAGGTCCGTGAAGATCAAGAGTTACAAGGCTATCAACGCGAGTTGAGAGAAGCACAGCGGGCATACTCGCGAGGCGATTATTCTGCCGAGGCAAATTACTACCAAAAAGTGATGTTGCGATTCCATAATGAGAATTTAACCCAGTTTTCGGGACTTACAGGCAGTCCTGTTGGTGATATCGAACTTGAGAAAGATGTCTCTCTCTTGTTGAAAGACGCAAAGAAGCGGGCAAAAAGAAAATTATAGGCGGCCCTAGATTGGCCTGCGGAAACTCCCCTAAGATTTCGAAAATGATATGGCGAAAGGTCGATCAAAAAACCGCTACGACAATCTCGTGCTCATTGGCGAGGGTGAATATGCGAAAGTTTTTTCTGCGGATGACACCAAGCTGGGCCGAAGCGTCGCTGTCAAGCGAGTGCGTAAACGGTTTCTAAACGACAAAGAGAAACTATCCCGCTATTGGAAAGAAGCGCAATTGCTCGTGGATGTTGAACATCCCAACATTTTGACGATCTACGATTTAATGAAATCAAAAGGTTGTCTCGTGCTTGAGTTAATGAAAGGGAACCTCAAGCAAATCTATCGTGATCGTCCAATGCCGGTTAAAGATATTCGCGAAATGCTGCTTCAAGTTGCTCGCGGTTTGGATTGTTTGCATAAAAATGAAATCACCCACGGCGACGTTAAGCCGGAGAACTTAATGTTAAGCCGGCAAGATGTCGTCAAGTTAGGTGACTTTGGTTTGGCTCGTCGTGCCAGCGATGAAGAAGGGAGTCTTCTAAAGGGGACGACTAAATACATGGCACCCGAGTTGGTGTCGGAGGATTTCGGTGAAGTTGGTACCGCCAGTGATCTTTATTCGTTAGGATTTTCAGCACTCGAGTTAATGATCGGGCCTGAATTTGATTCCCTTTTCCCCGATTTAATCGCATTTGGTAGCGATAAACAAATGGCCTGGATGATGTGGCATTGTTCTGCAGATAGAAAGTTTCCCCCAATCCAAACCGTGTTGCAGGGGGTCCCCGATGATTTGGCGGCGGTCCTTGAGAAACTGACCGCTAAACCCCAGACTGAGCGTTATGCCACAGCAAAAGAACTGATCGACGATCTGACCGGGGGCACTAAGTTAATTGGTGAAGCCATTCGTGATGATGAAGCCGAAGCAGAAGAAATCGCCAAAAAGAAAAAACGTAAACGAAGAATTAAAGCTGCCGTTGCGTGCTGTTTGAGCTTGTTAGTGTGTGCCGTTATTCTTTGGGCAATTCAGGAGCCGCCACCGAAACCCGTTGCGAAAGTCGTTGATCCTGTTCGTGGGGTCGTGAAGAACGTGCTTCCAATCGATCAGAAATTTGTACTCGATCAATCCGGGAAACAATCCGGAAATTGGATGGAATACAAGCTTAGCTCCGCTGATATTGTCTGGATCAATCGCAAGAAGCGCCTGCTTAGTGATCTGCAGCTGGGCGATCGAATTGTCGTTCACACACGACCGCGAACTGAAACTGCTCCGAGGTTTTTAGAGGTGTTTGGCTTTCGGCCTGAAACCCATGCTGGGATATTGACTGCGGTTGATGCCGAAAACGCAAAGATTCAATTGGCGGTAAAGGGCGGGGCGGATGAAGGAAACGTTTTTGACTTAACTTCGATCGAAGAAACTGAAATTAGTCTCAATGAAGAGAGCTTGGCGAATGACGAACCGTTAACCGTCTCCGCCTTAGCTGTGGGTGATGAGGTCGTGGTTGATTTGTCAGATGATGAATCAGGAATGGTCGCTTTAAAAATTGTGGCAACACGCCTGATTTCTATTGAGGGGTTAATTAGGAAGCTTGATCCACCTAATGGGACGATTACGATTGGCGTCGATAACGGCGGCGATGAGGAAGAGTTGATTACCCTTCCGATTGATCCTGCCTGTAGCATCACCCTTAATGGACTAGCTTCCATTGATGAGGAATTGTTGAGTGTTGCTAACGTCCAGGTTGGCGATCAAGTAAAGATTCGGCATGACATCAAGATTAAAGCAATCGACGCTTACCGTGATTTTGGTGACTTAGGGCGCATCTTGTCGATCGATTACGCCGGAAATGTCATTGACGTGAAGAGCGTCGACTCAACTGAAACACAGCAATATAAAATTACGCCCCAAACCTCCGTAAATCTCGGTGGAGTTGCAGTAAGCTTAACCGATCTGCGACCGGGTGATTCGGTCGAATTGAGCCATGATTCACCGGACGACGCGACCCCGCCCCTGATTTCCCTGGAGGCGACGCGCATGCCTAATCGAAATCGATGGGTTATTTTGATCGGTAACCAGGATTTTGATTCCGGTGTTGTCACTAAAAATGAAACTGCCGAAGGCGATTTGGAATCGCTTCAATCCACACTCGTTGAGCGATTTGCTGTTCCGGATAACCAAATTGCTGTGTTTGAGAATGAAAGGTCGGTTCGATTAAAAAATGAGATTCCTAACTTACTCGATCGCCTCAGTTCGTCTGACGAAATTTACGTTTACGTAACAACTCGCGGATATGTCGATCAGGGCGACCGAGCCTATTTAGCAGCCAAAGAATTTGTCGCAACAAAAATGGAAGATACCGGCTTACCGTTGGATTGGTTAATCGACCAGCTAGATAAGTCCTCTGCCAATCGGAAATTATTGATGCTCGATTGCAGCTCGAGCGATGCGGACAAATCGGTCAATGGTTTGGCCATGGTCGAGGCGATTCAAGCCTCTAAACGTGGTGGTTATCCAAAATCGACCTACATTCTGTCAAGTTGCGGAGATGGCGAAGAAGGCTTGGTTTCGACAGAGAATAAAAACAGGAGCCTATTCGGCTTGTCGCTATCTGAAGCGTTTGCAGGGCAAGCCGATCAGCAACGCGACAGTGATATTGAGACAACGGAATTAACGACCTTTGTTATTGAAGAAGTCGGTAAAATGGCGAAAGCAAGTGGTCGCTCGCAACGCCCCCGTTTAATCCTCCCTGATGATACGCCTCCACGACTATCTGATTCCGCCAGACAGGCGACGATCGACCTGCTTTCAAAACTCGGCCAAAAGGGATTCAAGGAACCGGATATTCGCGCTGAGGCGATGGAAGCAGAAAGGCTGGCTGGTGGAGAACCGGATCCTATGCTGGCAGCTGGAATCTTACTGATTCGCGTAGGCAAGATTAATGAATCCCGCGAAATATTGGAAAGGATTCGACTGACCCATCCAAATTTCCTGGTCTCTCACCAAGCTGTGATTTGGATCGATTTCTATAAAAAACACTATAAAATAGGCACGGCAAAAATCGCTGAACTGTTGACACAGGTTCCCAAACCTGAAAAGCCTGGTGAAAGCTATAGCGAAGAAGAATTGGCAATTTTCGAATGGGCTGGCAGCCTGAGAGAATTGGCTGAACTTGGTGATTGGGTGCCCGGGCCGCGTGTGCCTGATAGGCAGGATTTGGAGAATTGTGATCGCTTGGCTGCTAGTCACGGCCCGGTTGCTGATGCGAGGTACCTCGCGGGAAGAAAGGCGACCAGGGCGACGGTTGAGCAGTTTCAAGCCAAACTTGCCGAGGACGCAGATTCCAAAGCTAAGTTAGAGCGCGAGCGAATTGATTTTTACGTTGAGAAAATTGCCAGTCCAAATACCGTCGCAATCATTCGAAGTGGGCTCGACAAATAATTTCTAACCAAATGGGCTCTGGCTTCATTTTTAACCAGTTTTCAAATGCCCCATGTTTGTCTATTTAGCCAAGCCTTCGCATCTTTATAATTTTGCAAATTCAGTAACCGAAATTGGAATGATATTTGAGCGTTCGGGGAAGGGGATTGGCTTCACACAAAATTGGTTTTCATTGGTTCTATTCGCTAGCTAGATCACAGTGTGATAAAAATGCCTTCTCGTGCCTAAAAAGTTGGCGATTAAGACGGTCAACTCGCTCTTTTTCTTGCCAAGTTCCGGAATCGCCACGAAAACTGGCTCCCCCCGTTTTTCCAATTCAATTCGTTTTGGTATTCTATAAGCTCGAGTGAATCGACCCGTTCGTAGGCCGGGTGAAAACACAATAGATAAACACCAAAGGCGGACGTAAGTCCCCGATTGATAAAATTAAATATGGGCATAAGACAAGTTGCAGTTACCGGGTTTGGCATTAACAGCGCTTTAGGCAATGGTATCGATGTGAATACCGAGGCCTTACGGGCCGGAAAGTCCGGAATCGTATCAACTAGACCCCATTGGGTTGAACACAAGTTCAAATCCCAAGTTGCCGGAAATATCTCAACAGAAGGTCTCGAGGCATTATTCGATAGAAAAGTCTGTCGATTTTTGGGTCAGCCGGCATTACTGGCTGCCGCAGCGATGAAGGATGCGATCGCCCATGCCGGACTTACTGATGAGCAGGTTCAATCTCCGGATACCGGGATCATTGTCGGAACCGGCGCTGGTGCAAGCATCACCGACGTATACTTTATGTGCCAGCGTCTTGATAAACGCGGTGCCGCCAAAGTAGGAGCCTATCACGTTCCTCTAATTATGGGTTCTTCGCTGTCTGCGAACTTGGGAAGTATTTTTCAAATACACGGTCACTCTTACACCATTACCTCAGCATGCGCAACGTCGGCCCATGCAATCATGTTGGGGCTCGACACCATTCGATCTGGTCGACAAAGTCGAGTCTTTGTGGGGGGGTCTGAGGACGTCAACATTTATGCGGCGGGCTCATTTGACGGAATGAATGCGCTGTCGTCCGCGTTCAATGACGATCCAACCCGGGCTTCCCGACCGCTTGATAAAGCCCGCGATGGATTTGTGTTTTCGGGCGGTGCTGGAATTCTTGTTCTTGAGGACTTAGAAGTCGCCAAAGCTCGGGGCGCGACGATATACGCAATCGTTAAAGGGGCAGCGGCTTCATGCGATGGAGATCAAATGGTGGTGCCTAATGGTGTTGGCGCCCAGCAGGCAATGTCCGAGGCATTGAAAGACTCCGGTCTTAAGCCAGTTGATATTGACTATCTTAACCTACACGGCACTTCGACACCGGTCGGCGACACTTCTGAATTGCGAGGTGTGATGAATGTATTCGGCGAGGATGTTCCTCCATTTTCCTCCACGAAATCGATGACCGGTCATGCCCTTGGTGCAGCTGGTTCGCAAGAGGCGATCTTCACGATTCTAATGATGCAACATGGATTTATCGCACCGAACATAAACCTGGAGGATCCGGACGAGATGGTGGGTGATCTACCGGTGGTTAAAACGACTCAGAATGCTGAAATCAAACACGCGATAAGCAATTCATTCGGCTTTGGCGGCACGAATTGCAGTCTGATATTTGCGAAAGAACCCGAGTAACGTCAACCGAATTTTCGCCTCTAATTGCACGACGTCGCAGTTCGGTAAGGGGCAGATTTAGTGTAGTTTTCATGTACAACTAAATTGTTGCCAACGGCTTGCAACCATCCGTTTTGGGGCCGCAACTGGTTAAATTCTTCTAAAAACGTTCACTCTCGGTGGGTGCGGTTGTAACTTTTGCCCAAAATTACCGAAATTATGGGTAGTTGCGCTGAATTTCCACCAGTCTCCTTGGGAAAATATGGGGAAGCCTCCGGCTTATTCGTTGTTGGGCGTTAAACTATGGGTAGATAAAATTTTCTTAGTCGCTGGGCGGCAAACTTATGGAATCGCGTTCGGAAGACGAAATTCAAGAGGTGCTCAATCGCTATCGGGAAGAGATCGATTATGACGACACGGAGTTTCTTGAGAAATTCGTAAGAGGAATTGATGCGCCTGATTTTAAGCTAATTGCGAGGGTGGTCGCGCTGGACATTCAATTGCGCCGCGGGCCAGTGACGGATTCCTCTCCAGATAACATTCGCGATTTCGGCGATGAATTTTCTGTATTGGTTGAGCGTGTTTTACGCAGTCAGGCAGGCAATGCTGCAAACGCATCCGGCGAACTCACTGCAGCGATGCAGCTGGATGCAACAAGCTTCGATATTTCGCAGGACCTGTCCTTCGAAACGACGGGCGAAGCGAAACGATTTGCGAATCGCCCCAAACGCACTCCTGAGATGGTAATTGACCACTATCGATTGATTGAGCCGATCGGGACAGGCGGCATGGGCACTGTCTGGCTAGCTCAGCAAGATGAGCCTGTTAGACGCCGTGTCGCGCTTAAAGTGACGAATAACCGGTTCAATTCAAAAAAATCTAACGCGCGATTTGAAGCCGAACGTCAAGCGATCGCTTTGATGGATCATCAGAACATTGCTAAGATCTTAGACGCCGGCACGACCTCTGACGGCCATCCCTATTTCGTGATGGAATTGGTAGACGGCGTTCCGCTGAATGAATATTGTGACGAGCGGAACTTTGACTTAAACGAACGCCTCGAGTTAATGATTCCAGTTTGCCGGGCGATTCAACACGCCCATCAAAAGGGAATCATTCATCGCGATCTCAAACATTCCAATGTGTTGGTTACGGAATATGATGGCGTGCCAGTACCAAAAGTTATTGATTTTGGCTTGGCTAAATCTCAAATCAACGAACTGACTCTTACTGATAAAACGTTGTTTACGGAGATTGGCAAAGTCGTTGGCACTGTCCAATACATGAGTCCGGAGCAGGCTGAAACATCCAACGTGGATGTCGACACCCGAAGCGACATCTATTCGCTCGGGGTTATGGTTTATAAGCTGTTGGTGGGCGTTACGCCGCTTAATGACGGGGATCTTGAGAAAATGCCTTTGCTAGAGGCATTGAAGGCCATTCGCGAAAAAATCCCGCCAAAGCCAAGCGTGAAAGTCCGATCAGCAGCCCAGTTTGACTCAGAAATTTTGGCGAATCGAAACTGCCGGGCTGACGAGCTGGTATCGCAACTAAAAGGCGATCTTGATTGCATCGTCATGAAAGCTTTGGAGTCAGACCGCAAACACCGTTATCAGACTGCTAATGCGTTAGCGCTTGAGCTTACCCGGTATTTGAATAATGAAAAGATTTTGGCCCGGCCTCATTCTACGATTTATTCGATTCGCAAGTTTGTGAAACGCAACCGCGGTTTTGTAGCGTCGATTTCTTCTGCTGCCGCGTTATTGATTGTTGGAATTATCGCTACCAGCATGGCTTATCTTTGGGCGCTAGATGAAGGAGCGGCAGCTCGGGCAGCCGCAACAAAAAGCGACCGGGATCGGATTAGGTTAGAAGAAGCGAATGCGAATTTAGATGAGACACAGGAAACTCTTCGCAGTCGCTTGCTTTCCGTGCAACTGCACCTCGCTTGGAATCATTGGAAAATGGGCGCGGCTACCGATGCGATTGAGATCCTCAATCAATTGAGCAAGGACGGGGAAGGGGGGTGGGAGGTTGATTATCTTTGGTCTGAATTTAATTCAAGTCAAAGCACGCTCTTCGGCCATGCCGGTGCTGTTGAAACCTCAACGGTAAGCCGTGACGGAAAATGGCTAGCGACCTCTGGTCGCGATAATTGTGTTTATTTGTGGGAGGTAGACGGACATAAGAAGATCTTCCAGTTTCGGACTACTGAGACACCCAATTGTTTGAGTTTTTCTCCCGACGGTTCGAGTCTGGCGTGCGGCGACTTAGATAACAAAATATATATTTGGGATCTTGCCAGCAGAACAACAGAAAAAGTATGCGGGCCTTATGCAAGCGATGTAACAACACTTGAGTTTTGCCCTGGCTCAGATCTGTTACTGTTCGGAATGAACGTTAAGGACACCTTTAAAAGTAACGGAAGGGTGTTCACATTTAAGGACCATTCCGCAACACGACTTCCCTATCAATTTGTATCGCTGGATACCTACGAGATTGTCGACTCGCTGCCAGTTCTTGCTTCAGATGACGCATTGCTCAGTTTTAGTCGCGATGGAGAGCGATTAGCAACGTCCGGGGTGGATGGAAAGATAAATATTTGGAAAAGGGAAAATGGGAAGTACGAATTAGACACGACTCATGATCTCGCTGATGCGAATTTAACGGCGATGAGTTTATCTCCTTCCGGTCTTCTAATGACTTGTGGATATTCAGACCAATCGGTGTTGGTTTGGGAATTAGCCAACGACAAATTGATTAAGTCGTTCTCGGGTCATAACGGTGCTGTGCGTAGTGTTTGCTTTTCAGAGAACGAAGAATACGTTTTGTCTGGGTCTGAGGACACGACCGCAATTCTTTGGTATCTCGAAGGCAACCGAAATCGCCAATTCCAGGGGCATTTAAAGTCTATTACTAACGCAATTTTTCTTCCCGGTCGGTCTGAGATCGTAACTTCGTCGCTCGATCACACTGCCAAGATATGGTCCTTCGACAAGAATTCGAACACCATTACTATTGATGCACATTCATATTCAGAATCGCCGCTCAATTCTCATGTCGTGTGGGCCGCAGATTTCTCACCTGACGGCAACCGGCTAGTCAGTGTAAGTGAAGACGGGACGATCGCTGTTTTGGATTGCGTCAACGGTGTTGTTCTCAAAACCATGGGTGATAACCTAGATGAGCCTGCGATTGGTGCAGCTTACGCGCCCGACGGAAGTGTAATTGCAACGGCCAATGAAGATGGACTGGTTTCGATCTGGAGCGCCGATGACTTTTCACTTCAACGGGAATTTCAAGCCCACGATGAAACGATCTGGGATTTGAATTTTTCACCGGACTCTAAGTACATCATTACTGCAAGTGCGGATGGAACAGCCCGGATCTTCGATTTTGATACTAAGTTTGAAGCTGGAGTCCTCGAATCCCATGGGGATGAGGTATCCTCGGCCAGCTATTCGGCCGATGGCACAATGATTGTTACCTCAAGCGATGACCATCTCAGTAAAATATGGGATGCGAAATCGAAAAAGCTGATCAGAACCCTTGTCGGATCTAAAAGTGAGATCTGGCAGGCGGTCTTCAGCGAGCGAGGTGATTTTGTTGGAGCGTGTACCTATACGGGTGAGCTTTTGGTTTGGGAGACTGCGACCGGAAAACTTGTCCTTTCGATCGATGACGCACACAATGGACAAATCGGATCACTCGCTTTTTCAAAAGATGGAAAGCGGTTGATTACCGCTGGAGATGACGCTTCTTTAAGAATTTGGGACATTGAAACGGGAGTCAACTTGTTTGAGCTATTGGATAACGCTAATGTCGAATTCGGACATGTTTCATTCTCAGACGATGGGAAGAAGTTAGTTTCTGGTAATCAATTTGGGCTTCTTACGATCAGAGACGCCAGTAACGCGGGTGCTCGCGGAGTCGAAATCTTAAATTCTGCAAGTGTAGAATTGGAAGTCTTGAGGTTGCTCAAAGTCGTTCAGAAGAAATATCTTCCCGAAGCTGAGCTGATTAGCATGCTCGAGACTTGCATGAAATATCAAACGACGTTTCCGTCGTTCCGAACGAATCTGATTCTAGGCATCATCAAACTTCAATTGGGTAATCGCAAAGAGGCTATTGAATATTTGCTTGAATCAGATCGATTGGAACCGCTTAACTATGGTTACGATGATCAAGATCTGGCGATTGAAGGTTGGCTCTCACTGGCTTACATGTTGGATGGTAATTTTACAGAAGCGGAAAAATACTGTGCAGAATTTGATGAGCGGGACGGAGAATTTAAAAACGCGGAGTTCTTAACATCCGAAATCGAACGCTTATTATCGTCTCAGAAGCCTAAGTGACCCCTGTTCTAATGCCAGGGCTACAACCGGGATTCGAGCTTGAGCTCGATTTATTTTGAAAAGCACGACTCCGGTTGCAGTGTCAGTCTTCCAGTCGAGTCACGTAGGCATAGAACGCACCGACTGACTGTTCATTAGGGCCAGTGAATGAAGCGGTTAACTTGGTTTTTCCAGCCGGAAGTTCAATTCGGAAGGTCGCTTCAACGTCCTCTTTGTTAAATTTGTTGGAATGGTTTTTGTCGAAAATTTCAATGTGCGCGGTATCGAGCGTCCGAAACTCTCGTCCGGGTGTCTCACGAAAAGCACGACTGCCCGGAACTGGTAACCCGGGCTTCATTCCGGCGTTAATTGCGCGGGCTGATTCTTCCGGCCATCGTCTTAGTTTGATTTCATAGGTGCCGGCCGTATGTACATTGACGTACCAAAACCCTGTTGATTTCTCGTTGTCTACGCCTTTGCGGATATGACCTTGGTTCCATGGTGTTGATCCGGTTGTAATCCAATCGTGACTGGTTAGGCGAGCTGGATTAGCTTGGGGGTGTCCTAAATAGATCGAAGTGGCATTTTTGAAAGACGGTTCAATCTCTTCCCACCAGCCTTGATAAAAATCACGAAGGCGGCGGACCTCTGCCGGGTAGGCTTTGGCAACGTCATTCTTTTGCCCTGGATCTGCCTTGATCTCGTACAGTTCCTTACCGTTTACGAGCCGCCACTTGGAAGTCATGACAGCGCTGGATTTCCACATGATTGGATCCTTCACACGTTGCGAGTCCGTCACAAGAATTCGATTGTCCCAGTCGATGTTCGAATTTGTTTCACCTCTCAGCAAACTTGCGATGCTTTTACCATCAAAATATCGCTCTTTTTCTGAAGTGACATTACACAGTTCCATTAGGGTCGGAAGCACGTCTACCGCGTGAGTGATCGGTTTGACGTCAGACGCCGAATTCATATTTCCATTTGGCCAATGCACAAAAAAGGGAACACGGTGGCCACCATCGTATTCACTTCCCTTTTTGCCGCGCATTTCTGAGTTAAAAACACTTGCTCCAGACGCCGTGCCATTGTCAGTTGTAAATATAAAAATGGTATTATCCGTCAAGCCTTCCTCGCTGAGGAAGGCTCTTAACTTCGATACGTTATCGTCGATGTTTGCGATCATTCCGAAAAAATTGCCGACTTTACTGCCGTGCTTGCCAATGTAGGGTTTGGAAAAATCCTCAGGGCAGTGGAGGGGACCATGCGGGGCATTGGTCGAAATGTAGGCAAGGAACGGCTTGTTAGCCGCTTTCTGGTTTTTAATGAACGCTTTAGCGTAGTCAAAGAAAACGTCGGTGCAGTAGCCCTTGGCTGCTTCCGGTTTTCCGTTGTGCCAGTAGCTGCCGTCGAAATAGGCATTGTCCCAGTAGTCCGGGGTCTGGCCGACTCCACCGCCACCGTGTCGTAGTACTTCCGTATAGCCGCGGTCCTCAGGGCGGAACGGATAATTGTCGCCCAGATGCCATTTTCCGAACATACCTGTGGCATAACCTGCATCGGAAAATACCTCGCCAATGGTGGGTTCATTCTCTCGCAACATGCTCCGGCCCATAATGGTGTGCCAGACACCGGTGCGATTGGTCCAGTGGCCAGATTGGAGCGCCGCTCGTGTTGGCGAACACGTGGGGGCAACATGGTAATCAACCAGCCTCACCGATTCCGCGTAGAGTTGGTCGATACCCGGTGTTTTTAAAACTGGATTGCCATGGCAGCTCAAATCTCCGTAGCCTTGATCGTCGGTGATCACAATTACGACGTTGGGCTTATTCTGTTCTTCCGAAAAAATCGGAGATGTCCATAGCGTACTGATCAAAACAAAACATGCTGCCAAACGGAAAGACATCATTCGCTGGTCATCCTAGTTTAGAGGGGGTTCGTAAAATCAAATATTAACTACTTTGATTTTTGGAAAACTCTAACATAGTCGATTTCCATCGTCGCGGGAAATATTTTCTCGTCCTCGACGCCTTCTTTGCCACCCCAGCCACCGCCGACTGCCATGTTAAGAAGCAAGAATTCAGGTTTATCGAAAGGCCAGTTCTCGGGTGTGAAATCCTTTGGCCGATCGAACGTCATTTTTACCTTAGTCGGATCGCCTGTGTAAAAGACCAATTGATCCTCCGTCCAAATGAGCCCGTAGACATTGAAATCCTCTTCCGCACCTTCAAATTTCTGATGGAAATCAACCTGAGTTTTATCTTTGTGGTTATTTGCCTTGGTGTGGATCGCACAATGGATTGTATCCTCTTGAAAACTGACATATTCCAGAATATCAATCTCACCACAGTCGGGCCATTTGCCGCCGCGAATTGAGTCCCCCAACATCCAAATTGCAGGCCACAATCCTTTGCCCTTGTGGTCTGGCATTTTGGCATTGATTTCAATTTTACCATAAGTAAACGACTGCTTGCTATTCAAACGCGATGAAGTGTAGTCACCAGCTTTTTGGCCGGGGCCTACCTTTTTCGCCACAATTTTAAGTGTGCCGTCAGACACGCTTGCATTCTCACCGTCGGTGTAATTTTGCCATTCATTGTTTCCCCACCCGTGCTGACCCGTTTCAAAAGCCCATTTGTCTGTATCGATCGACGTCCCATCAAATTCGTCAGCCCAAACGAGCTTCCATTCACCTTGGTTTCCACCGACTAACGGGGCGGGCCGTTGAGACTGAAAGGCGGTTGGCGGAGTCGTTGTTGCGACTGGCTCTTCAGCGCAACCGATAAACAAAAATGAAAGACACCCTAATCCGACAAAATACTTAATACGTGGCAAACGTGTCATAGATACCCCAATGAAAATTTGGACAGGCGAAGGCCACGAAAAATCATTTCCAAGATAAATCAGCAACCGTTTTGAAGCCTCACAAGATGATGGCCCAATTGTACTGACCCCCGCTGCAAAGCCAAGTCCTATTTGCCTGCTAACGGAAGTACAGCAGGAACGCAGGTATGATCAATCGCAGTGACGTTAAAGGGAGTGACCAAGTCGATAGTCGCCAGGCGATTCAAACCAAAACTGGTAAATTAACCGAATTAACTTGGAATGTTTTGGCGTCCGTTTGAGGCCAACTCAGAAGAAGACAACGATGGCCACCCATTGCAGCCAAGGCTGTTTAAAATTGATGAGCCTATTGCGTTGCTTGATCTTCTGCTTGTGTCGAGTTGGTATTTGAGGCGGTTGTTGCGGGCGAAGCAGCCGAACTGGCTGCAGCTTTCCCCGGTCATCAGCCGCCGGACTGATTGCAGCCGACGAACGCAGTTGTTGTACTGAAACATAAAATTAACAGAGTCAACTTAAGTGTTTTCATGATTTAAAACTCCGGCTTGGTAAAACGTTTGGGTAGTCAGTACCTTGACCGAAAAACCTAGTCAGGATTAACGGTAATGTAGAGAACGCCATCTATCTGTGTAATATCGGTGCAAACTGCTGCTCAATTAATGCAATTAAATTCTAATCGCCACGGAAAAGGCAATTGTTCCCAAAATACCTCCAATTAAACTCCCCCATAGAAAGCCCTCCGATCCGTCGATTACGGCACCAACGAGCGCAAAAATACCAGTCACAACCACACAAAAGACTCCCATCACGATAGCGTATGAATAATCAGCGATCAGCTCGCTTTCCTCGATGTTGTGCTCAGGTTGCGTAAGTTGAATTTTTCTTGACTCCTCGGCTAATTTTTCGCCTTCAATTGAGCTGCAATTCGCACAGAGGATCTCTCCATTCTCAATTGGTTTTCGGCAAAAGTTGCAAGGACGCATGGGTATGGATGCTCCCGAATGATACAGCGGTCTGTTCGCAAGGTAACATTTTTTGCGAAAAAGAAATACTCTCTGATTAACGAAGGAATAGCCAGTTGCTCGAAATTCAGTTAATCATTTGGGCTATTCGAAAGCCGGAGACCATTATTGGCAAGTTCCGAACAATAAATTCTTGCGTTGTTTTTTGTAAACTCGATGGATATCGTCTAAAAACAATACTCAGTAAGGGGATTTTTAAATTCGTTGAGCCAGCATCGATTCCAAACATTGGTTAAATTCAATTGGATGAATTGAAATGTTTTGACCGACTGGCAATTCCAGTATTTCCTTAACGAGCTTTAGTTATTTAAAGAATCCGAGGTCACTTTTCAAAAGTGGGCCTCCGGCTATAGTGTGTGCCAAAATTTTTCTTGGGGTGTGGGTCTTGCCTAAACTATTAATTTTCTCATCGTGTTTACTCCTCTCCTGTTTCGTCAGATACGCGGATGGCAGGGTATCGCCTTCGAAAAGAAGCAACTCTCAATCGCCAAATATCGTTTTCATAATCGCCGATGACTGCACGTTCAGAGATATTGGCTGTTACGGTGGCCAAGCTTTTACGCCAAATATAGATCGCCTTGCAACTGAAGGGATGAAATTTAGCAATTGCTTTCAGGCAGCGCCGATGTGTTCGCCCACCCGGCACAATATCTACACCGGTCTATACCCTGTTAAGAGCGGAGCATACCCGAATCATACACGCGCATACGATCATGTTAAAAGTATCCCACACTATCTCAAACCGATCGGATATCGTGTTGTTCAAACGGGAAAAAAGCATTTCAATCCAGCACAGGTCTTTCCGTTTGAATACTTTCCTAAAAGTAATCAAAAGAATCCAGACCTGAATGCAATCGACAAGTTTTTTGCAGAGTGCAAATCTTCCAATACTCCTTTTTGCCTTTTTGCTTGTTCGAATTCACCGCATTCGCCCTGGACTGAAGGGGACGCATCTCGCTATCCCTCGGAAGCAATTAAGTTGCCACCATACCTAGTGGATACTCCCGTTGTGAGAAAGGATTTCAGTAACTACCTCGCAGAAATTACTCATTTTGATTCTGAGGTTGGCAGTATATTAGAATCGCTAAAGAAACATCAATTGGATGAGAACACTTTGGTCATGGTAGTGTCCGAGCAGGGAAACTCATTTCCTTTTGCGAAATGGACCTGCTACGACAGCGGCTTACAATCGGCCATGGTTGTCCGATATCCTGGACAGATAGAATCGGGTGTTACCAGCGACGCTCTGGTTGAGTACGTAGACATCTGTCCAACTTTTTTGGACGTGGCAAATGCCGAAGCGATTGATGACCTTGACGGAGAAAGTTTCTTTCCGGTTCTCAAGGGGCAAACGGATAAGCATAAGGACTTTGTCTTTGGGATTATGACGACTCGGGGCATCATTAATGGAACGGATGCGTACGCCATTCGTTCCGTCCGTGATAAGAGATACAAATTGATAAACAATCTGAATTTCGAATCCAAATTTACAAATGCCTGCACAAAATCGAACTATTTCAAGTCGATGGTTCAAAAGGCGAATCTTGGCGACGAGACGGCAAAACGCCTGGTAAACGCTTATCATTATCGACCGGAAATTGAGTTCTTCGATATTCAATCGGATCCGCTTGAACTAAATAATTTGGCCTCAAACCCAGCTTACCAGACAGAAATCGCTCGTTTATCGCTCGAGTTGGAAAAATGGATGTCCTCTCAAGGCGATGATGGCGTGGGTACTGAGCTGAGGGCTCATGAGCGGCAGAAAATTAAGCGGAAAAAGAAATAAAGACTTTCCCGTCGACGTTTGGAAATAATTTTATCCCAACTCAAATATGGGATGCCGTCGCGAGTGTTTGTTACACTTTGTATTTACGCTTGTGGCGACGTTCGCCTCGCAGAAATTTTTGAATAAAGACCTGAGAAATTACATGAATGAAAATTGCGTCTCTAAGTCAACAATACTATGTATTGCCCTATTGGTTTGCTTTGGAATATCTTTTTCAGCCAACGTTTCTTTTGCCGTAGATTCCGATTCCTCCCAGCTGCCGTTGGTGTACGAAGGGAAAACTGGAATTGGGACGGGAAAACATATCGTGTTTTTAGCAGGTGATCACGAGTATCGTTCGGAAGAGACACTTCCGGC
>JAAHTH010000996.1_pt1 | contig 25919 bp, 41 predicted proteins | sample 6116091 | NCBI WGS metagenome assembly JAAHTH01 (sample SAMN13939990, study PRJNA603662) | sponge metagenome | isolation source: marine sponge | host: Mycale hentscheli | place: New Zealand | collected 2006
GTTTTCATTTTGTTGCTCCGTTGTTGTTGTTTCATGTACTATATGTATCTTATTCCTTTGAAGGTGTCAACATGATAACTATAAATAAATAAATAAAAGTATAAAAGCTCTCTTGTGCGGCTATTGTCCGCACATCCAAAGCCAACACTCAGCATTATCATCAAGATCGCTCTCTTTTTTTGCTTCTTTCTTTGGCTCTTCTGTGCTTATCTTGTTTTTGGCGTATACGGAAGGACTCATCGAATAGCGCCCGTATGGCTCTACATATTCAGATCCGCGATATGTTTTAATTTTTTTTGTTACGGTCTTTTCGTGCTCGCTTGTGAGCGTAATTGTTTTTGCTGTGCGCTTTGTTACGGTCCATTTGACTTTTAAATTGCTATCTGTCACGAATGTCATCAAGTAAGAGGATCCAGCCTCAAAGCGCGCTACGCTGTCGACCTGCTGATTTTTGCATTCGTTGGCGATAAATTGATAGGTATCGCTTGTCTCTTTCGCGCTTTTGTTGTCTGGAAAATATCGCCGCATTGCTTCGTTATAGTTTATGCCTTTTTCTGTTTTGTAGAATTTGGATCGATACTCCATTGTATCAATAAAACAATGCGCATCTTTAGTGATATCAAAGCGAACGCCGCCAAAGAAGAGTCGGCCGCCGATATAGACATCTATCCATACTTTTAAATAGTTCCCTGCGGTCTGAGCTAGCTTTTTGAGCGTGCTATTTAGCTGGTTGATGTCGTCGTATTTGCGGATGTATTCGCGGCCCGCTTCGAGGTCTGTAATTCTGAAAGAGATACTCATTTTGTTGCTCCGTTGTTGTTGTTGTTGTTTCATGTACTATATGTATCTTATTCCTTTGAAGGTGTCAACATGATAACTATAAATAATCAATAATAAATCAATAAAAAGTATAAAGGCCGCTCAATGGCGGCCGGTTGTTGATCTTTTTGTCTATTAGAAGATATGTGTATCCATATCTCCGCCAAGATTATAGCCCCCGACTAATTTGATTGAAGAGTAAAAGAGCGCTGTCTCTTCAATAAATGCATCGTAGTCATCAACATGACAAGACTCGATACTCATTTCGCCTCTTCGGTTACAAAGAATAATAAAGTGACTATCCGCCGCTTGTTGCTCTAACCACCAACAAGCGTCCTTGATCGCATTCTCAAGAGTCTTACTTCTTCCGTATTCGCTCTTTCGTGTTGATGCATAAAAGTCAAAGTCGTATTTGAAAGATTCTTTAAGCTCGATTGTGTTTGTCATTTTGTTGCTCCGTTGTTGTTGTTGTTGTTTCATGTACTATATGTATCTTATTCCTTTGAAGGTGTCAACATGATAACTATAAATAATCTAAAATAAATTTGTTATACTGTCTTATGATGAATTTCGAGGTGAACATGACAAGCTTGATAATTGCGGCCGTTGTCGGTCTGGTGGTCGGTATTGGTGGCACAATCGGCATCCAGCAGGCCACAAAGCCCAAAGAGGAGTCGAAGCCGCTTGTTGTTGCGGTCGGTGGCGATGAGGTCGCCAAAGGACAGACAGAAGTACAAAAAGAGCTTATCGATCTTGATCTTTTGGTTGAGCCATGCTCAAAGGATTTTATCAAAGACAAAGACGCGCTTTTGTGTCGGGAAATGTTTTGTCGGATGCAGCAACGCGGGATCGACGCGGCAACATCACAGCAAGATTGCAGCGAGATCAGCAATATCGCAAACACCAAAGAGATTCAAAAAGCATGTAAAGACCTCAAACAAGAGGCCTTGCAAGATTGTGTTGATTTGTTTTTTAAGAGGAAGTGATCTTGTCGGCGCGCTTTTTGGCATGCGGATCGATGTCGACTTCGATAACCTCTTCGATGTAGTCAAAGCTTGAGATGATGATGTCAAGCGCGCGTTCGTCTTTGGGTATGTAGGTTATAATTCCGCTGTGATAGTGTATTACGAGAATGATTTGATTCATTGTTATGCTCCGTTGTCTGTGAAGGTGATTTTGTTTTGTTGTTGTAGGCGATCAAAAATATCGGCTTTTAATTGCTTTAGGACAGCTAGTCTTCTAATTTCTGAGAATGTGTAATCTAGATATTTGGTTAAGGATTCGATTTCGGCTTGATCTTCATTGAGAATCGCCTCTTCAAGTTCTTTGATCTTAGCTTTTGCTTTCTCTATTCTTTGTTTTGGTGTCATTGTTATGCTCCGTTGTTGTTTTGTTGTCATGTTTTAAAGATAGCATGTTGTTATGATAGGTGTCAATAAAAAGATTTAATATTTTTAAATTCTTTCAATTCTTCTAATACTTATAATTCTTGCAATTCTTATAAAATACTTGTATATATTATCTAGTGAGGTAGATATGCAATATCGGAGCTTAGACACCGAAATCGTTACGCGTGCCGCGCGTGAGGGCGAAAAAGACATCGTTTCGTTCGTTGCGAGCACTTCAAACGCGGATCGATATGGTGATATTGTCAATCAAAATGGGTGGTCATTAGACCAGTATCGCAAAAATAATGTGATTTTACTCAATCACAATGCTTCTCATCTGCCAATCGGTCGCGGTGAGGTTGCCGTTGTTGATGGGAAATTGATGGTTGACGTCGAGTTCGATATGGGCGATCCAATGGCCGCAGAGGTCGCGCGCAAGGTCAAAGCCGGCTTTATGGGTGCTGTCTCGGTGGGTTTTAATGCAATCTCTTCGACGCCTCGATCTATGCTCAATCAAGATAGTCCATATTATGCGCCGCGCGGGGAGTTCTTCGAAAAAGCGGAGCTTCTCGAAATCTCGATCGTAACAATACCCGCAAACGGTGACGCGGTCGCGGCCAAAAACTTTATCGGGTCGAATCGGCTCTTTAAGCTTTCCGAGCTTAAGCATGTTCTAGATGTAGAGCTTGACGGGGATCGCGTCGTTGTCACGTATCTTCTCGGCCAAGAAGAGCGCAACGAAGAGCCGCAAGAGGTCGAAGAGAGCGAAGAGCAGGGATACAAGCCCGAAGACGAAGACAAAGAAAATAAAAGCTTATTAACAACCGAAGAGCGCGACCTTTTTGCGTTCATTACTATAAATGGAGATGATAGCGATGAGTAACAACGACCGCGCTATGGTGGAAGAAGCCAAAGGTATTCTTGAGGGTATTCGAAACCATCAAAAAACATCGACTGAGCGATTAACTCAGTTTGAGAAGCAAGTTGACGATCTGAAAAAGGCACAGCGCTTGATTCAAGAGTCGCAAACCGTAATACGCGACATTGAGCACACCAACAAAGGCGATCGACACCTTAAGAGCTTCGTTGAGTCCGACGGTGTACGCTGGACAAGTAAACGCGTAGATGTGGCCGTAACTGGGCGCGGTACTATCAAAACAGAAGTAAAAGGGCTTCTTGATTCCGATGAGCCGGTCAATGCTTGGCATGCGGATTTGGTAAAAATCAACAGAGAAAGAGCGTTTGCGCGTATGCTCATGAGTAGCCCGCATACACCAAAGAGCGATCTAAAGCTGTGGAAGCACCTAGACAAAGCGCCTAGATTTATGCGGCCTGCGATACAAAAAGCTTTCAACGACTCCGCCGGAGTCGGTGCAGAGTGGATCCCCGATCAATTTGCGGCGGATCTTTTTTACAACCTCGAAGACCAGATCCAATTGCCTCGAATCGTTGCCGATAACCTTGAGCGCCAATTTGTAGACCGTCAAACAGTTTTGGTTCCTCGTATGTCACGCGGTGGCCGTCCCTACAAAAAAGGCACCGTTGTTTCGGATTCTCCGGCGCAATATTCCGCATCTACTATTCAGACGAGTCAAAAATCAATATCCATGGCGGGCCTCGCTTGTCGCTATGTTATTGACGACCAAGCCGCCGAAGATTCCGCTATATTGGCCATTCCGACGCTATCACGACAAATTGTTATGGATTTAAACGATGCGATGGAAGATTGCATCATAAACGGCGATACAACCGCCGTACACCAAGACGATATCGCAAATTGGGACCTTAGAGGCCGCTGGGGAGCCGCTGGCCTCGGTGGGGCGGGGGATCATCGTCGATCCTTTACTGGTCTTCGTGCCGCAGCATTCGATCGCGCTTGCTCTGACAATCAAGCAGGGCTAGCCTACGCATTTGCGGACTTTTTGAGCGCAAAATCGGCACTCGGAGAAATGGCGGTTATGGATATGATTTGTATTGCCTCTCCGGAAGCGGTTGTCGCGAATCTTCTTGGTTTGGCACAAGTTCAAACGCTTGATGTCTTTGGACCGCAGGCGACCGTAAAAACCGGTCAAATAGCGTCTCTCGCGGGAGTTCCGATCATAATGAGCCGATTCATGGGTGCCGATCTACATACAAACGGACTTTATACCGGAGCGAACGCAACAACGGGCATGCTTTTTGTTCATACAAACTCATGGCGCATCTTCGAGCGTCGCGGTATTCTTGTGGAGACACAGCGCGACATAAGCACCGGAAGCACTGATCTTGTTGCTACTCGCCGCGCAACACTCGACACGCTTGATTTGGACGCTACAAAGAACGTCTGTTATCAATACAACATGCTATCTGCATAATAGGAGATTGAAAAATGGAATTACCTCTATATGTACGGATCGATCCGTCTGCGACATCGGATCAATATGTGCCGACCTACCGCAAACTAACACTTAGTAAGTTGTATCTTGTATCGGATGCCGCGATCACAAAGCATGCCGCAAATTATATCAATATGGCTATCTATAACGGTGCTGTAAAGATTGCAGAGCGCAAATTCGACAACACCGGAAGCGATATATCCGAAGGTGTTGCGGAGGCTTTGACCTTGTCGGGTGGTGAGTCTCTCGGCTTTGATGATCTTGGCGAGTTAAAAATTGAATTCACCAAGGCCGGCACCGGTGTTCTTACGGGCGCGCTTCTTTGTGTCTTTGAGCCAAGACGAGCAACCTAATTCATGGCTATGGTATCCGCCACAACGCTAAAAACGTATTTGCCAGAGGTGACCGGAGCAACCGCCGACACCGATCTGACAAACCTTCTTGAGCGCGTAGAGTGTGCAATTGCTCGTTATTTTGGGTGGGCAAAACCCGACGCAAGCGACGATCCGCAGCTTTTGGCGGCTACATATACCTTTTATCTAAACGGGCCGACCTTTGGGAATAGCGCAGTCTTGCAGATCCCCCAAAGGCCGGTCAATTCGATTACATCTATACATAGCGATGTTAATCGACAATACACCGCAGATACGCAATTGAGCGCGGACGATTTCGATCTTGATTCCCTTTTGGGTCAAGCCATTATCGATCCCGTCAATGCAACCGACTCGTTTGATCGCGCATTTCGAGCGATCAAGGTTGTCTGTAATTGCGGATATACAGCGCTTCCGGCAGATCTTGAGCATGCGGTTTGCGTTTGGGCCTCTCAGCTACACCGAAACAAAGCCACGCAGGGAAAAGAAAGCGTATCTCAGAGAGGGTCGACGGTGAGAATTTCGCCTAAAAAAATGCCCGAAGAGGTTCGAGAGATGCTTTTCTCATTTAGAGAAAGTCGTCAAATACTTTAAGGAGGATCGACATGTCAAAACAATTAACATTTGACGACTTCATAAAAAAGGTCGATCGCGCCGATAAGAATTTGCTTAAGACTTTGCGGAAGAAGCTAACAATTATAGGACTCAAAGCGGAGAGAGGAGCCAAACGAAGGGCGACAAGATACCCTAAGGTGCGAACGGGCCGGCTCCGCTCCTCTATCGCGTTCTTGGTAGATGCAAAGAACGGCAATCCGCGCATTTTGCTTCGGGCCGGAGGTGCCACGAAAGGCGCACCGGTTCTTTATGCGAAATATGTAGAATTTGGCACAAAGTACATGGAGCCGCGTCTTTTTATGGGTCGCGCGATACGATCGGCACAAAAGGGAATGCGTAGAGAGCTGAAAGGTTTACTAAAAATCGCATTGCAGGCAGAATAATGCCGGACTCAAAAACAAGACAGATTACCGATGCCATTAAGGAAAAGATCGCCGTAAGTTATGCGGGCGGGTTTTCTGGTGTGGATATGAGCAACAAGGTCGTAATTGGATCCGTTGTCGATCCTCCTTATATCCCTTTCGCGTGTATCGCATTCACACAAAGCACGTCCGAATTCGGGCAGACAATGGGCCGTTTCCGAATTACTGCGTCTTATGACATATATGCCTTTATTGGTGGCGGTGATGTCGAAGAGAGGACGCTCAACGCGCAAGATCTCGCATCTGATATAATCGGCGCGCTTACGGCGGATCGTCAATTGGGTATATCTTCGGTCGTTGATGATATAAAATGTGCCTTTACGGCGGAAGATGGCGACCGGTACAGCATCGAGGGCGCCGGAATAGGTTATATACAATTGGATGTATTTTATCAAACGGATACCGGATCATGACGTGGTACGACTCAAATTACAAACAACGACAACCGATCGCAATTGACGCGCTGGTCGGTGATGGATCTGTGCAAACAAAAGATATCACTATAACAATTCCCAAAACATGGGATATTTTTTGGGACAACATAAGATCCGACATGTTTGATGTCATTCCGGCCGATGTTGACGGTAATCTTTTGTCTTTTGAGCGCGTTGCGGGCGCGGATGTGGCAACAAGGGTGCTTGTTATGAACATCGACGCGCACGACGTAAAGACACAAGCGATTAATCAAATATTTTTGTATTTTCAAAATCCCGACCAATCAAGCGATCCAAGCTCCTCGGTTACGATTGCAAGCGCGATCAATGCTTACATAGACATATCGCAGGCGGGCGGGTTTGTCGTACGTCAGCCGCTAAACAGACCGCCAACGCAAAGCCCATTGCAGGCCATCACCAAAAGCACGACGGATGTTATCGATGTGTTCTTCTCGGTGGCGGGCCTCTTTCGCTCGATGTCGTCACCGTACGCAAATCGCGCCGATTACGAAGGGATCAGTTATGTTACTGTTCAAAGCCTCGATTCTTCCGGTGTAGATTCAAGCGCCCGATATGAAGAGGGAGACACAAGGATCATTGACGGCTTTGTCAAAGCAAGAGCAAAGGCCGGCAGTGACGGCGCAGATTATGCTTTTGTCGTAACTGTCGCGACAAGTACGGATCAGATTATAGATATTAGGTGCTTGGTGCAAGTGCGCGATCAATTGCCCGCATCATAACAGGAGAAAAAAATGCCTTTACAATTTGGAAGAACCGCATATATCGCCCTTGGTGAGGAGTCCACATATGGATCTCCGGTCTCAACAACTGGAATAAACAATCGTATATTCTCGGTGTCGATGGCGAGAAAGCAAGAGCGCGAGAGAACGACGCATTTGTCACAATCCTCGGCCGCGTTTGCGGTAAACACATTTGACGGGTTCGAGATTGCAGGCGGATCGATCGAGATGCCTTTGGTGTATAAGGGCATTGGGTTGCTCTTAAAGAGTGCGATCGGATCCGTAGCAACAACCGGCGCAGGACCTCATCTGCATACATTTACACCGTCGGCAACGCTTCCAAGCATGACAATCAACGTCCAAAGAGGCACCGGATCGAGCGAGAAATTCGAAGGGTGCAAGGTTTCGACTATGACGCTCTCATGTGAGGCGGGTGGTGAGGCGCGGGCAAGCTTTGAGGTTATCGCAGAGACCGCACAATCAAGGACGGGCGCCCTTTCATCGCCGACTTTTGGCGACGGTGCACAAGTATTTCATTTTCAAGCCTCTACGTTGTCGTACAATAGCAATACATACAAAATGCGATCAATGGAATTGTCACTTGATAACAAATTAGAGCGCATCAACTATCTTGGGTCAAAAGTCACGACCGAACCGCAGATATCCGATGTTCGTGAGGTCACATTAACAGTAACGATGGATCTTGAGGATAATAATTTGTATGACTCGCAGATATCCGGCACGTCTTCAAATGTTGAAGTTACATTTACAAGCGGGGCCGATATTTTTAATATACTGCTCAGAAATGCCGAAATCGTAGACTATGACGACGCGGTCACATCATTCGGCCGTATTGAAAGAACGATAACCTTCTTCGGGCTTTCTGATAGCTCAAATGAAGCTTTACGTATCGAGATGACAAACGACAATCCGAGCGCAATCAGTAACTAACAACCAACAAAGAGAGGTATGCGATGAATGGTGACATTCTCAAGGAGATCGCAGAGGCCGCAAAATTTGAAATGAAAATATTTGACGGTGCATTAACAATCGAAGGGCGTATCTTATCGCCCGCAGAAGTCGAGTCGGCGGGGCTTGCAAGCGCTTTGCTTGCTTCTCAGGTCATCAAAGGCAAATCACAAGAGCAAATTAAGGCAATGCAAAAGATGAGCGAAAAAGCGCAAGATGGCGACATAGACCAACTTGATCAGCTTCTCTCTATGGCGAACACGATCCGGCCCGATATGCTCGAACAGATGGCACAAAGAGAGGACCAATTAATCATAAAATGCGTCAAAAAGTGTTCAAAAGATGGCGTAAAATGGGAGCCTTTGCACCTTGTTGATGCGATAGAGCGTCAAGATCCTCGACAAAACCGGCTTTGGGTGGGCATGTTGCCCAAAGAGGACCGTAAAACAATCTTAGATCGCGCCTTAAACGGGCACAAGGAGGCGAGCGAAAAGCTCAAATCCTTTCGCCAAGGATGAGCAATTGGTTCATTTGTACGACATAATCGGGCGCACTTATGGCAAGCTCCCAAGCGAGATTTCTAAGCTTCCTTGGTCGGATCTTATGATATGCTTTAAGTGTATATCTGCCCGATCGGATCGTGTAAAAGGCATTATTAAGCGGGGTCGTCGAAAAAAAGACATGGTATTTCCAAATATATCTCTTCTTGATTTGGCGGATCTAATATGAGTACTACGGTTGAATACGACATATTGGTCGAGGTGCTGGATTCTATCAAGGATTTAAAGAAGCTTTCGAGCCAAACAAAGAAGAACAAAAAAGAGTTCGATGGCACCAAAAAAAGCGGTGTCGCCATGGCGGGATCTCTTGGCGCGGCCTTTGTTGGATTGCAGGCCGCCGCCGGTGCGGTTGTTGGTGCGGTCCAAAAAGTCACCGGTGCGATCGTGGGTGCTGCAGAGGCATCTTTTGAGATGACGCGCGCGGTGGTCGACAACATAAATGACCTTAATGACCTATCTGCTCGATCGAGTATATCGGCGCAAAACATCGAAGCTTTAAAACTTGCCTTTGAGAGTAGCGGACAAAGCGCCGACAACGCAAAGACGATCATATCGCAATTCCCGCGCGCATTGACGGCGATACAAAAAGAAGGAAGTCAAGCCAACAAGGTGCTCAAGGCGCTTGGTGTTGATGAGAAAAACCTTAAAGATGGAAATCAGGCTTTTGTCGAGGCAATTCGGGCGCTCGAAGGTATCGAAAATCAGACCGTCAAAGCGCAGGCCGCAAACGTCATATTTGGGCGCTCAGCGGGCGATCTTTTGCAAGCGCTAGGCGCGGGCGAGTTTGACGAGTTCACCGCCTCTATCGAGAGATATGGCACCAAGGCGGGGCCGGAAGCGAGCGCACAGGCGGCCGAATTCCAAAAGAGATTGGCCGCCATAAGTATGATCGTCGCAAGAGCAACGCAAGAATTCATAATAAACACTGGCGTGATGGACTTTTTCATCAACGCATTAAACACCGCACAGCAGGCAATTGCCGGCTTAAATGCGTTTATGCAAAACGGACAAAAAGGAATTCGTGCGCTTGCGGGGGATATATTCTCTTTCTTGGTCGTATCTTTTCAGGTTTTGGCGCAAAAAGTAGGCGATTTTATTTTGGGTCCTTGGCTCTCGATGCTTCGGGCGTTTGATACATTTCAGCAAAAAATGACAGGAAAAAGTCTTTTTGCGGAGGCGATAAAAGGAATCGGGTCTTTTGTGTTGGAGCAATACGAATTAACCGACGCGATCGACGCGGCAAAGGTAGCCTTTACCGCAGAAGGTGACGCGATAAAGGCGTCATCTATGGCAGCAAAGGAGAACACCAAAGACAACGAAGACAACAAAGACGCTCTACAGGCTCTTATTGATGCGCTGAAAGGCAAAAAGAACGCAACAAAAGAGGACAACAAAGAGACGAGCAAGGCGAACTCTTTACTTAAAGTTCGACAAGGTGCGCTTGATGCTTTGGCGGATGCGAACAAAAAATATACTCAAGGAGTCGAAGATATTCGATCGATCCTTAAGGATGCCGGATCCGATCAGCTTTCTAATCTGGATAAGATCAACCAATTAGAGCAAAGTAGATTGGATAAGCTTATTTTGATCGGAAAACAAACAGGTATCAACACAGAGGCCGCAGAGGGAGCCGTAAAGGCACGAGCAGAGCGCGAAAGAGCCGCGCAGAGGCGCGGGCAAGTTGCCGGCGCAATTGCGGGCGTTGGTGGCGCAGTGGGCGCCCTTTCTAGCCCGCAAGCACTTGCCGATTTTGCCGGAGGTCTTGCCGGCCCGATAGGCTCGGCGGTTTCGGGTGTTCTCGGTGGTCTTGCGGGTCTTGGCGACGTGTCCGGAATTGAAGAGGACCGATTACAAAAAGTCATGGAGGAGACCGGAAAGAGTCGCGATGAGGCCATGAGACAGATTCTTATTGACGACAAGGCCGCCGAGTTTGAGATTTTCTTTGAGGCGATTGTGCGCGGCTTGACTTTGTTGCCTCCTATTCTACTTAAAACGCTTCCGAAAGTGCTATTGCCCGCCGCGCTTTCTATTGTAGACGCAATTATTATGCTGCCTTTTCAGATAGCCGGCCTCATCGGTACAATGATAGCCGACGGCGCCAAGATGATAGGCGAGTTTATCAAAGACCTCTCACCTATGGCGGTCCTCAAAAAGCTGTTTTCTGGGATAATGGGCGCAATAAATGACTTCGTAAAGGCTGTTTTTGGTCTTGATATGGGCTTCGGTGGTGAGTCTTTTATGTCGGGAGGTCGGTTCTTGTCGGCGCAAGGTGGGCTTAGATTTACCGGCGCGTCGCAGGGTCTTGCGATGCTCCATAGTGGCGAAATGGTCGTACCAAGATCGGGTCAAATGTCGTCGTCGGTTGCAAGGGATGTGCAAGCGCAAACGGGCGGTGGTGGCGTAACAATCAACATAAACAGCGCCATAACAGAGCGATCAGCTATTGATTCTTTGGTGCGCAAAATAGAGCAGAGATTTGGCGGCTTTGGTCAATCAACATCGCCTCTCTTTGGGGGTCGATAATGGGAAATGCTAAGTTTTGGTTTTATCCGCAACCGGACGGCCGACACCTTGTCGAGATCGATATGGGCGAGGCGCTTGGTGAGCTTTCTAGCGAGTTTTTGCACGACGCGATCGATGGCGTGACTTATTCGGGCGGCATCTCTCGCAGTGTAGGCAGGGGCGGCGAGGTCGTGAGCATACAGCGGGATCGGATGCAGCTGGGCGAAGATCTAGCGAATAGGTTTGATGCACTTCAGAACCATCTTGATCGCGGGTATTCGGTATCTTTTACCGCCGACTCTTCGAAAGCATGGGCGGCATCTTGTCAGACCTCGCCGACAGCGGGGACGTTCTCTTTGCTTCTCAAAAACAACCCGTTCGACGTCATCACCGGCACCGGCACACTACCGACCGCAAACGATTATGTTGTTTTGGAGACGGGATCTCCGGCGTACACGCGCGAAGTGGTCAAGGTCTCGAGCGCATCTTTGACGAGCGGATCGGGTGGAAGCGTCACAACATCGAGCCGGATTTGTTTTGACTACAACATGAGACAGACATTTGCCCGATGGTATCGCTTTTGGCCTATCTTAAAGCGCGCGCAGTCCGACGTAGGCAAGGCAATCATAACAAACGAAGGCGGGCGGCTTTGGTCTTTAAATGTTACGCTTGTTCCGGATTATCAAGCTCTTTTTGCGTTCTTTAATGGTGAGTTTTACCAACACACAAACGCAAGTTTAATACCGACATCGCCGGTGAGCGGTCCAATACCAAGCGGAAGCGGGCAGGGATCTCTTGATCAAATCTCGGCGGGTGCATCGGCAAACCCGAGCCAACAAAGCGTCGAGGATGTTATGGGCGGGATCAATATGGGCGTGTATAATGCGCTTCGAGGGCGATAATGTCTTGGTCAAGCGATTTTGTTGCGGCACTATCGGCGCCAAGTATCACGCCGATCTATCGTCTGCGTTTTTGGAAGCCATCGACAAATTCGGTTGGTGAGGATGTCACGATTTATTCAAACAGCGGAGATCTTCGCATCGGTGCGGATGGTGTTCAAGTTCGCGGCACCTCGGTTATTCCTTCTCGGTGGTCGGTCTCTTTTGGTGGGTTTAGTTTGGATCTTGTTGGTGATATGAGGCCATACAAAGACCAATTCAATCGCGGATCTATGGTGATTTTAGAGTGTGCATTTATGGGTCTTGCTTCTTGGCAAACGATTGCGCTCGGTCAATTGGATCGGATCTCTGGCTTTCGTGGTGTGTACAGTGCTACATTCAAAGACATAATAAGCGCCCTTCAGAGCCGCATAGATACGCGCTATTCGAGCGCGTATACATACAACAAGCTTTTCTTTACGGCGGCCCTTAATGCGCGCGTGACGCACACATGGACAGCCGGACATACGACGTTACAAGTTGCGAACGCTTCGATTTTTGAAAAGATGACCGGACAACAGGGTGTTGTCTATTGTGTTCCGGCGAGCGCAGATCCCTTTTATATGCGATGGACCTCGGTCGATACGGTCGCCAACACTATAACGCTTGACACCGGAAACGCTTCGCATCCGTCGACGGCGAGCGCGTCGAATCTTGCGGTTAATGACCTCGTCTATAATGCGGTGCGTATATCCGGCACGCCATACAGTTTTTTAGCGAAGATCGTGACATCGACGGGTACCGGCACGAATGGGCCTTATGACAAGCTCCCTGCAAATTGGAGTACCGGCGCGCCGATCCCCTATTCGATGTACGATCAAGCCGATGCACAGGCAACAAGCGCATATTTAAAGCCATCGACAGGCACATTCTACAATTGGGATTTTGTATTTAATGCACCGCTTGACAATGGACTGCGATCGGTGCTCAATCTACTCGCAAATTGTGGACAGTGGCCCGTATTTAGACAAGATTCTTTCTCTTGGCGCGGCTGTACCGATCCAACCGGTCAATTTGACGACGTTCCGCCAATCGTTGAAACAATAAGAGATGGTGACATCATCGAGATAGAAGAGCATATCATGCACGATCCTTCTTTGTCTGCGGTATACGGAAGCACAAAACTTGTTTATGATGTCTCTGGATCGTCTGACTCATCAACACAAAGCGCGGTGCCTACGTTGCCCGCGCAAGGTCAAATCTCTCGCGATATGGGCGCAATATATGACGCCGGCGGCAACGAACAAGCCATGGGGGAGGGCGACCTTAAGCGCTTGAAAATATGGGATCTATATCATTGGTCAAAGCTAACTTTGCGTGTCTCTTTGCGGTTTGCGGTACTTGTTGCCGGCGATGTGGTGCGCATCTCGTCGGCGTATTTGTACGATTTAAGCACACAAACGGGTAGAACATACAGCAATCGCGCCGGAATGGTCATATCTACACAGTACAACATAAGTGGCCGTTTTTGTGTTATAGTGATAGCGATCCCGCCTCTGATTAGTTGAGTCTCTCTATGCAAATAAAAACCTATCCTCTCGGCGAGCTTCCGCCGCTGCTTCGACGCTGTAAAGATCTCGGATATGCGATCTTTGTTGCGCACAATTACGACCTTAATCTGATCGCTTGTCGCTCTCCGTCGAGGGAAGGCGGAAAGTTTGACGACATGTTTCACGTGATCTATCGTTACGGGGATCGATACATTCATGAGTCGTATCCATGCACAACGGACGCCGGCCTTTATTGGATGCACAATCCCGCAAGAGTGCAGGGCACTGCGATATTAGTGGCGGGTCAATACCGCAACACCTACAAGCTCGACAGGCACACCGGAAAGTACTTGGCTTTGTGCCAGAGAAGCGGCGCCGTATCCGTATATAGGGACAATAATCGAGACTCTATTTTAGACCACGATCCCGCAACCATAGAGACCGGATCGGACTTCGGGATCAATATACATCGCGCAAGCGCACACAGCACCGAATCTGATGGTCTCACCGAAAATGTGGGCCGGTATAGTGCCGGATGTATTGTCATACAGAGCAGAGATGATTTTGATAGGCTTATAGCGCTCGCACAAAAGCAGATCGAGCTTTTGGGTTATAAACAATTTAGCTTAACATTACTGGAGGATTGAAAATGGATCCGGCAACACTAACAGAGTTTTGGATCGATCTCGCCGTCAACATGCCTTTTGTCGCATTTTTACTGTACAATTGGCACGTATCAAGAAAAGATATGCAGTTGTATCGCCAAGAAATGAAAGAGATCCGCACAGATGCAAAGGCGGAAGAAAAGCGTATAAGAGAGCGCTTTGAGTCCGTCATATCCGATTTGCAAGGAGATAGGGACCAGCTTGTCAAAGGTCTTGAAACAAAAATCGCAGATCTGGACGCCAAGACCACCAGTTTGGAGCGAGGCATAAAAAAGCTTTTCGGTATGCTCGATCGACTCAAGGAGCAGATCAACGAATTAAAGATAAAAGATGAGGTTCGGAGCATGCGGGATCGATAGTGTGTTATAATGCAATAAGGTACATTGTGTGCCTTTTTGTGATGACTTTTCCGGCTCTTTTTGGGCCGGTTTTTGCTTTTTGGAAATAAAAAACCCCGCCACATTCGGGCGGGGTAAAATCCAAGGAGTGATTTTTGTGTCAGAAATTAGGTGAAATAAACACACATGACAGCGTCACCGTTCACCAAATTGGCTCCGAATGTGATTCTGCCCACTGATCCGCTACCATTATTTGCAACAGAGAAATCTGAGTTATTCGCGGGCGTGTCGCCGGTTGCGGTGTTGTTGATCATGCTTAGGCCGTTGACGTATACTTGCACACCAGAAAAGAAAGCGTTGTTTATCGCTCTGGAGAGATCAAGGGTCGATGTACTTGATCCGCTTACTTGAAAACCTTCTTGATAAAAACGTGCGCCGATCTTCGGTGCGGTTACGGCGTCGTCGTTTATTTTTGCGGTCTCTACGGATGAGCTTGACAACATAGCTGCGACGATACCCGCGCTCTTTACGTTGAGACCGGATCCGCCAACCTCAATCGAAGAGCCATCAACATTGACGGAAAGCGCAGATCCCGCGCCGCCATTAAGGCCAGACCCAGCAACGGACGAGGCGATCTTGCTTTCGTCGACGGAGTTTGACGCCAATTTGTTGAGGCTTACCGCACCTGTGGAGATCTTGGCTTCGGTAATTGCGTTTGATGCGACTTTTGCGGCCGAAATGATCGAATCCGCCAGCATTGCGCCATCATCGATCGCCCCGTCGGCTATAGATGCGGCCAAAACGGAATTTGCGCCCATTTCTGTACTTGTGATTGTTCCGACTTTGAGACCCGAAGCGCTCAAAGAGAGCGTCGATCCGTCAAGTCTGGCTTTAAGTGCGCCGCTGTTGAGTTCGAGACCATTGCCCGCGTTTAGTTCGAGTTCTCCGGATGTTATTTGGAGTCCGCTGTTTGCGCTCAGATCGACGGATATGGTGTTAGAAGTCTTTTGCAGACCGTCGCCGGCCACAATTTGACCAAGACCAGTAAATTGTGTGAATGTTACGGTGTCAGAACCTAGATTCCCGATATCTGCGGTCTGAATGTACCCCATATCCGCATTTGTTGAGCCTTTTTGTACGAATACCGCCGCCCCGTTGAGTTCTGCGGCTGTGTCGGCATCTGTGGCGCGCGACATTGCAGATCCAGATCCAGCAAAAATATAGATTCCGTTGGCGCTTGCGGTTGTTTGGCTCTTAATTAGGACCCTATCGTCATTCGAGAGTGTTACGCCGTCTATGGCGGCCGGCGCGCTTGATAAGTCAACGTTTGCGGTAGATGCACAAACGACGCTCTCTTTCCAATGAATTCCACTTTGTATAGAATCGACATAGGCCTTATTGGCCACGTCTGTAGACGTGCTCGGCGTTCCCGCTCTCAAAGTACCGCTTGAGAAGTCGAAAGAGCCTGCAAGGTTGATTTTTGCGGCCGTAACGACCGAATTTGCGAGGTATGCAGTGTTGTCAATTGCGCCATCTGCGATTTTTGCAGATACCACACAATCCGCCGCGAGCGCCGCCGCCGCGACAACGCCCGAAGCAAATAAGTTTGAATTGTCAATAGAGCCGGTTGCAAGTTGCGTTCCGGTGATGGTGGCCGACTTAATTTGTCCGCCTCTGATTTGAATAGCCATGTTATGGCTCCTATGTTGGTGTGATCGTGTAACGAACTTCTAAAATATCACCGCTTGGCGGCGCTTCCGGAAGTGTAAAATCGTTCAAACCTATTTGCCCTATCGTGTTGTTTCGTTGTTTTAGTCCGTTTATGTACACTTCGAGACTGTTCGCATCGTAGTTCTCCGACGTTGCAAATTGTGTGCGCTCTCCATTTACAGAGGAGCTAAGATCCTCCAATATAATTTCGATGGGATCGGCATCTCTTCCGGTGCCGCCTTCGTTGTTAAATGCGTTCGCAATTGCCACAAAAAACCTCTAGTATTGGAAGGTCAGACCCGCCGATACAATATCAATTGTACCCGCATTCGTCTTGACATGCAAGTATAGAATTTTATCATCAACGTCACGCACAACGACATCAAGCCTTATTAGTGCTGTGCCCGTCGTGGTCGTCGTTAGCCCTATATCTATATCGGTTTGGGTTGCGGTCAATACGTAGTTATCCCCGTCGGGATCTCTTGACAATTTGCATGTTATTTTTGTGGCGCCCGATATATTCTGCATTTGAACCTCCAACATAGAGGCGAGAATGTTTATTTTTGCGCGCGCAAAAAGGTCCATTTCCAGAGCTACTTTTTTGCCAATTGAGTATCCGGTATTGATTCCGACGGCGCCCGATGTACTGTCTAAAGATGAGAAATTCAAATTTGCCACAAAACACCTCCAATAGCAAAAAAGTATATTATCAATTGATTGTATGGGTTAATTATACCGCGTATTTTGGCATAATATACAATAAGGTGTATCTTTGCCGCCGTCCGTATGCCTGCGGGATACAATAGACGGAAAAGCGCAAGGCATACCACTGCATCCGCCTCCGCTCGATGCTTTTGACGGGGCCAACCTAGCATTCTCCCTATGTGATCAAGAGAGAAGCTTTTGACGCCATGACGACCAAACGCCGCGATCGATAGTGCAATTGTGTCGATGCCTCTGCGCATTATTTTCAAATCGTTACGACCGACCGATTTGAATAGGGCCAATATAAACCCCCTATCAAATGCCCAATTGTGGGCGACCGGTGTGCAATCTCGCATAAATTCGGCAATCATTGGCGCGGCCTCATCTGGAGATATTGCGCCCCTCCATCGCGCAGAGCTATATCCGTTTATTTTTATGGCCTCCGGATCCGCCCTTTCTGGCTTTGATGGTGATATCTTGAGGGTCAATCGTTCAATCTCGCGCAGATCCTTATCGATCTTGATGCCGCAAAAAGATACGATCTCATGATAATACGCTCTCAAACCCGTTGTTTCTGTATCTAATATTACATATTTCATAAAAATACTCTTTTTTTATAGAAATAATTCGACAATATGCAATATGCAATGTAATATATCTATATCAACATAACAACATGACAACAAAACAACGGAGAAACAAATGCCAATCAACGCACTAACACAAAAAGAATACCAAGGCGGAAACGTTATCGCGCTACTCTCAACAGAGAGAAAGGAGCAAATCTGGGCAACATATCGACAATGGATCAAGCTTGGCAAGCAGGTCCAAAAAGGACAAAAAGGGACAAGGCTTGTCAAGATCGTTGCGGTTGAAAACCTCAAAGCCGGCGAAAAAATTACCAAGCAGGTCCCGCGCGGATTTACTGTATTTAATATAGAACAAGTCAAAGACATCGAAGAGAAAGCAGCATAAAACAGCGACCAACAAAACAAGGAAAGTATCCAATGACTGGAAGACACGAAGTAAAAATCTCAGAACTCGAAAAAGCAATATTTGAGTTTAAAAAATGGGCCGCTGGTCTACGGTTAACAACCGAAGAGCGCGAAGACCTTAAGCACATGCTTAAGCCTATAACATGGCTACGCGAAAACAAAGAGATGCCGGATGCCGCCTTTTTTGTTGCTTATGGTTATTATGATTGGGTACAGCGATCTACAAAGACATCAAAAACAAGCATTACTCCTTGGGGTTATAGTCTGCACTGTAGGGATTGGCCGAAAGAGGAGGTCCAAACATGCCCTCTTGTATGTCAAAAAGGGCGTACTTGGTACCGTCGAGAACAGCATCCTCATATTGTTTTGATGTGCATGATCAACGATCTGGCGGCAATGGAAAGAACAAAAGCAAAAAACAAAGGAGCGTAAGCGATGAACAACAAAACAAAACCATTTACACAAATAAACCTCGAAGATCTCGCCGGCCTTCGAGGTCTCGGCGCCTCTTCGATCTTGGTATATATGGCGCTTCGCATTTACGGCGGAAAAGACTCAACCGCATGGCCATCTCAAGAGCGCATCGCTTCCGATCTCAAGATGCCAATTGGCACTGTCCGAAGAGCTTTCGGCGACCTCCGCAAAAAGAAGGTCATCACCAAAACAGATGCAAAAACAAAAAGTTCGACATATCATATTCGCGATATGAGTATCTCAGATATGCGATGTCAAAAAGAATCCGATGATCTCAATTGTGAGATGTCGACATCTCAGATGTTAGATCCCAGTATCGCAGATATGAGATCTGAGGATCTAACATCTGAGATCCAAATAGATAAGGAATATAAAAAGAATATACAATTAATACATAATTCGCATAGCGACAGAAGAGAATTAGCGGATAATCTTAATAGCAAAAAAAGCTTTAAGAGGGAGTCTAAGGACTCGCTTGAGATGTCCCAAACAGATCTTCTCTTCGTAGAGCTTTGGAATAAGCATTCGATAACTCATGGCATGAGCGCAACCGGTGGCAATCCGCTCAATGATTGGTCGCAGATGACCGAGGGCTTTGGTGTGTATCAAATCGAAAGAGGCTTAAAAACGCTCGATCTTCGTATGGTTGAAAGTGGTCGACCTTGGCCCTCTTTTGGTGGTCGTCGATGGATCGCCAAAATAAAAGCGTGGATTGCGAGAGAGCAGGATCGGCCATTGGACCGCAGAGACATCAAAGCGCTCGCCGGATCGATAGAGGTAGATCGACGAGACATAGAGAGGCATCACAAAGAGGTCAGAGAGGCCAAAGAACAAGCCGAACGGGCGCAGGCGGTTGCATTGGAGCCGAAGACGGCCGCGCGCGGGCTATGGCGTGAATTTCGACTTAATAATGAGGAGTGGGGCGACCTTGTTGGTGCGGTCCAAAAATGGAAAAAAACATTTCTCACTGATGAGTTACGCAAAGAGATCGAGGCGGATGACATGCTTGAAGATTTTGCAATGATAATTAATTTATAAAATTCCTCTTGACAGTTATCATAACAACATACTATCTTTAAGGCATGACAACAAAACAACAACGGAGCAACAAAATGAATTACACAGTAGACGGATACAGCATCTCTTTGAATCTTCAAAAAGTACAAGGCAAAACAGAATACCACAGCAAGATCACAAAAGACGGCAAGATTCAAGCGGTTATTATGGATATGAGATCGACGGGTCATGGTTTTGCACCACAATCGAATTTGAAAATCTCAGAAATGAAAGCGGTCTCTTTGCATGTTGAGGCAGTAAGGCTTTTTAAAGTATCCGGCAAGGTTTCGCATGTCGAGATCCATGACATGCAAACAGTAAGAATTAGGATTCTAAACAGTGGCGATCGCCATGCGTGGTCACGGCTCGACAGAGCGGACAAAAGCGGCGTAAAGAGCGCTATCTCTATGATGCAATCCATCACTATGGATTGCATGACTTATATTCCGGTATTTTAATTAACAACATGCTACCCTTAAAGTATGACAACAACGGAGCAAAACAATGATAATAAACATAGGCGATCGGGTATTCGCAAAAACCGACATTATGAGGTGCGCTATTTTGGGCACAATAAAGCAAGAGGACGACGATCGGGTGTTGGTGCACTTTGATCATTCGGTTAGAGGCGTTCGCTCTTTGTGGGTATCGAGATCCGCATGCAGTCCGATAGAGGCGCCAAAAAATATCGAGGTCAAAAACCGCAAAATGAAGAGCCGATCGCGGCGCGTTATAGACTCTCTTGAGGTGCAAAAATGAAAAAAAATTACAAAAACAAAGCGATGCGATCGGCGCCCGTTAATCGGGATCTTCCCAAAAAGGCCGGTATCCCAGAGAATAAAATCAAAATTTATTTGAGTAAATTGCAAAAAGATGAGGCTGAAAAAATAGCGGATAAAATGCAAATTTCACTTGATGATCTAATACAAAGATATATTTCTCAAATGCTTGCGGATCGGCGTTGGCCGGAGTAATATAAAAACGCGGACCTGCTCCGCGTTGTTTTGTTGTATGGCCGCCGATTCTCTTTTCCGGCGGCCATTTTCGTTTTTTTCAGAAATAATTGATTATTTTGTTGCATTATGTTATTATGTTGATATAAATATAGAGACAAAACAAAACAACAACGGAGCAAAACAATGACAGTCACTGTTATTATCACTTTAAAAAGTCCAAGCGGACAATACATTCGAGACACAAGAGAGACGCACGCTTCCGGCCTCGTCTGGGCGTTATCTAAGTATATCGAGAGAGGCTTTGAGATCGTCGCAATCGAGCGGCTTGAGGGTTCTGTGCTGGACTTCTATAGCAAGCGCATGACGGACGCCGATCTTGATGCCATGGCCGAGCAGAATGATGTAGATGTGCCCGAATGAGGGCGCAAATTGATATGGTCTTCAATCGGGTCAAAACCGAGCACACCACAAAGAAGCAAGGCGATTTGTTGATTGATTGTTCTTGTGTGGTTCATGAAGGTTTCATAACCTTTATCGGGTCCTCCAAAGGCAACGCGGGCGAAATATACCACACAACAATATACGCGGGCAAGTACGCCGGCGCAAAATGCGACTGCAAAGGATATCAAATCAAAAAGAAGTGCAAGCACATCTTAGCGCTCGCGATGTGGGCCAGAGGTGAGAGATGACGAGAGAGGATCCCGAGCTTGCTTCTTTATGGGAGCAGGCGCAGAGGTGCGCGCAGGCGCTAGACAGTGCTTTTAGAATAAAAAATAAAAATGCAATACGAATTCACAGAACGACGCTTTTGTCGCTCATCAAAAAAATACAGCAAAAGATCGAGGAAAACAAAAATGAAAAAAATACTTAGTCAAGGCGGCCAAAAGCTAACCAAGGGCGGAAAAAGCCCAATGATAAACGTAGTTGTAACCAAGGAAATATTAGAAGCAATATCTAATTATGGTTGGGAGAACCGAATTACCCGAAGTGAGGCCGCGAGGCAATTGTTAACAAAAGGGATCGAGATTATAAAAAATGACAAAATACAACAAACAGATATTTGATTTACTCGTAAAAGCTCGATCCAAAGGGCACAGTATCGAACAATGCGCGTACCTTGCGGGTATTCACCGTATAACGCTGCATAGATGGCTCAATCTAGGTCTTGAAGGTGAGCAACCATATCAGGCGTTTTTTAGGCGATTCCAAAAAGGAAAGGCGGCGGCCGCAGGCGAATTGCTCGATACTCTTCATGCTCAGGCGCTCGCCGGATGTAAATCAAGCGCGTTTTTTTTGCTCGATAGAGTGCATGGGTTTAGCGCGAATCCCGCGCCGCCGGTGCAAGTTAATATCGACGCAGGCACGATCGATGTCACAGAGGTTTTAAGGGAGTATAAAAATGGAATTCAGCCAATATTGGAGGGGCCTATAATAGATTTAGATGAGGAATAAAAATTACAATTGCAACAACAAAAACGGACAAAATAAAATGAACAACAAAATAATGAAACATCTTGCCAGTAGAGCGAGCAAAAGAAACAACAAAAATGATCAGAAAATACTCGATTGGTTATCAAAAGATGATCACCAAGAATTGATATGGGAGCCGACATATATATCTCAAGATCTCGATATAAAAGGCGGGTCTCTATACAACTCAATCTATCGCCTTGCGTCACAGAATAGAATTGGATTTGCATCAAGAGATTATCAGGTCTTTCGTGGCTCTTCTTTGGGTCATATCGCGCCGCGCGTCAAAATCTTGGTGTGGTATAAGGGGTATGAAATAGAGGAGCCGGAGATAAAAGAAAAATGGAGGGTACCGATCTCTTCTGATCAGATAATGAACGTGACGCCTATGTCGCGCGAGATAGCGAGCGGCTCGCTGTCGGTGTCCGGCTCCTCTATTTCTATTGATGGGATTGACCTACCTGCACCGCGCGGCTCTTTGTTCCCTATCGTCAAAACACCGCAGGAGATTATTAACGCAGCAAGCGCCGAGGACCTGCAAACCTTGATCGACCTCGCCAAAAAGAGGCAGATCCAAATTGGGATCGATCGTCGTTATGCGTGTTTATCCAAAGCACATCGCGATCTGTTGGTCGGTGTCTTTTCCGGTATCGGAATTACGGATCCGGTCTATTTTGCGCACTCTGACGACGATATAAGCTTTTTGACATATACCGCAGTCCCAGACATGCCGATCGACGTTGTGATCGATGAGGGCAACGGGCCGCGCCACATATCCGCGAAGCATCTCACTCTCTTTGGTGAGAGGTTGATTACATACACAGATAGCATGTTTTCGGGTGGCAACGAATGAGGCCGCGAACGTATAAAGGAGAGCGCTCGTCTGTGTGTGTGTGGTTCTCTGGCTATGTGTTGAGACTGGGTCGTCTTGGCATCACAAAAAGACACATAGCCGAGCAAATAGGCGTCAGCCATGGAACTGTCTGCTCCTATTGCTACCGATTGACGCCACCAAAAATTATGTGGATATCAATATGCGATGCGCTCGCCTTTTTTGGTGCTGGTCGGTTTTCGGATTTATATCGAGAGGTCGATATGTTTGATCGTGGGGTGTACACATGAGACGAAGATTTAATGCGGATCTATTGCCCACAAAGCCGCCGGAAAAAATGCACCGATACGGATCCAATATTGGCTCTCCGTTTAATCGCTGGTTTCGAACTAAGACCAAAGAGGCGAATGTCAAAAACAAGGCGTTCGCGGCGCTTATTGGAGAGCCATATAGTACGATCATGACATGGAGATATAGATGCGATCCGCGTGTTTGGGGGCAGTGCCGCATTGCAAGAGGCTTTGAGGAGCTTGGTCTGGGTGATTATAGCGATTTGAGGGATCAAATAAAAAGGCTTTGTCGTGACAAAAAACGCATTTAAAAAGGCGCGCTCTCGCCTCCTCGAAATTCAGCGCTCTTTTCCGCTCGCTTTGGCGCGGTTGTGGGGTCCTCACTGTCACCGGTGGGACGGGTTCGCCGGCGAAAGCAACCGCGCGCGGGGGTGTGGGCGTCGAATGCGAATGGTTGGTCTTGGTGTGTATCGTTGCGACTCCTGCGGGATAGAGGAACGAAGAACGGCACAGCAAGAGACGCTTTTGCGATACCACAGCGCAACCGAAGCTTTTTTGGCGACCGGTGGAAATAGGGCCGGAAAAACGGAGCTTGGCGCTATGCTCGCCATCGCCACCGCAAACGGATCGGGTGAATGGTGGGTTAGAGAATGGTTGAGGGCGAACGATCTACCCGTCGACCTCGTGCCGGCAAAGCCGTCAACGGTATGGTATGCCGCCTTGAGTTATGGCGATGCGCTCGAATATGGTCGACCAAAGCTCGAAAGGTACGCGCCGCAGGGTACAAAATACACGCGATGGAGGGCGCAGGATCGCGCCTCTATGCGCTTCCCGAATGGCGGGCGCTTGGTGTCGCTGTCTTGCGATGCGGGGCGTGATAAATTCCAAGGTGCCGCGATCTCTTTGTGTTGGATAGATGAGGAGTGCAATGATGTAGGTATTTTTGAAGAGGTCATGTTACGTACCGTCGATCTCAAAGGTAAAATTTTTGTCTCCGCGACGCCACTTAAGGGCCTTTCTTGGATGTATGATATTTTTGTGGACCTCAAACCAAAAGGCTTCGATCACTATGCGATAAGCGGACTTGATAATCCTCATGTAAGCTCTCCGAAACTCCGTCGTGCGGTGGCCCATCTATCCGAAGCAAGCCAACAAGCGCGCCTTTTTGGTGCATTTACGAGCCAATCCGGTCTTGTTTATAGTGAATTTGATCGGGCGATTCATACATGTAAACCCTTCGACATTCCCGACGATTGGCCGCGTGATTTGAGTATTGATTTTGGTACCCGTAACCCGTTTGCCTGTCTTTGGATCGCGCATGATGAGGATAAAGATGTACTCTATGTGTATAGGGAGTATTTTAAAACCGAGAAAACAACGCTTGAGAATGGGCGAATGATAAAGGCTTTGGGTGCAAGAGATCCCGCGCACCGGTGGATTATTGCGGATCCGGAGTCCCGCGATGGCCGTTTTTTATTGGCGCGCGAATTGGGTATGCCTACAAAGCCGGCGCCAAAGCATATCGGAGTAGCGGAGACAATCAATCTGGTTAAGGGTCGGCTTCGGCTTGATGCGGAAGGGCGGCCCGCTTTGGTGATCTTCAACAATTGCAAAGAACTCCTCAAAGAATTTCGCAAATATAAGTGGAGCAAAACCAAAGGTAAAGACAGACCAGATAAACAATTTGATCATGGATTGGACGCCCTGCGCTATCATGTGGCGTTTTTGTATAGATTCCAAAAGTTTAGACAATAAAAATAAAAATAAATCTTGACTATATTATGATAACATCATAATATATAAACATGACAACGAAACAACAACGGAGCAACAAAATGAAAAACTTGAATAAAAAACTCACCGACCGCCTTAAGCAGGGGGATTTTGTAAACAACGGATACGGCAAAATAGGTGTCTATGTAGGAACAACAAAAAGCGGATCTGTTTGGATCTGCTGGGATCACTCAAAATTTGAATCCCAAAAGTTAAGAATCGCGCGATTTCAATAACAAAACGAAACAACAACGGAGCAACAAAATGAAAATTGAATCAATAAACCAAATAAACCGACTTCGAAAGCAAAACGAAAGATTACAGCAGGCTCAAAAAGCTCTGAGGGTTTACTTGTGGAGTAGCAAGAGCGCGGCAAAAACAATTGATGAGATCTCTTCTGCGATCATTGAAAATTGCAAAGAGATAGAGCAAATCGAAAACAAAGAGGCTTGTTAATATGGCTCTCCTCATTTTTATCGCCGTCAATATAGTCAAGCCGACACTTATCACGCTCACAACAGCAACAACAATTGCAGCAACAATCATTATTATCAACGGAGCAACAAAATGAAAACAAACAAAACACTATTAGAAGAGAAGATCGACAAGCTCAACAAGCGCCGCGCGCAGGCCCTGAAGGAAAAGGACTGGCTCAAAGCCGCGGATCTCGAAATACGCATCGAGGCCACCAAAGCCAAGATCGATCAGCTATGAAATACAGCGATAAAGAACTCGCAGACTGGGCGGATATTGCATCCGCCCGCGTCTTATTTGGCGATTGTATGGAAAAGATGAAAGAGATACCCGATTGCTCTATAGATGCGATTGTCTGTGATCCGCCGTATGGCCTATCTCCGGATTCGGTTGCGCGTACGTGGTCAGACGTCGAAGAGGGGCGCAAGATAGGCGGGTTTATGGGCAAAGGTTGGGATGCAGCGGTGCCCTGTCACAACTTCTTCGCGGAGTGCTTTCGGGTGTTGAAGCATGGCGGGCACCTTATCGCCTTTAGTAGTACACGCACCGTCTTTGCTC